>Ga0181465_100592_pt2 | contig 13955 bp, 11 predicted proteins | sample InSIn3gowninarea_FD_119076 | JGI IMG/M metagenome (GOLD analysis project Ga0181465, IMG submission 119076) | Clean room microbial communities from NASA Spacecraft Assembly Facility at Jet Propulsion Laboratory, Pasadena, California, USA -... ... | reverse complement strand
GTTGATGATGCGCTGGGGGTGGGGGTGTTGATGTTGTGGGGGCGAGGAGGGAGGCTGGGGCTTTTGTGGAGGGGGTTACTAGGGGGTTGGAGAGGGCTTAGTACTTGTTTGGTTTGCTTTGGTTTGCTTTGGTTTGCTTTGGTTTGGTGTGTGTGTGTGTGGACGTGGATGAAGAATGGAAGTATGGTAGTTTTGTTACTCTGTTTGTTTGGTTGATGGTAGAAAAATGGAAATTGATCGATCAACAAAGAATTTAGATGCAAAACATTTGTTCATTTATTGATTTTGTAGACTCCTACGCTAATCTGCTAGACATTTCATTCCGTTTCGTTTCGTTACATTTTTGATCTTCATTCCTGGTCGTCGTGCTCTGTCGATCCTCCCTAAGAATCATCATCTGACTCAACAGTATTATCCACATCGTCAAGCATATCGTATTCGTCACCGCCAATATCATCATCATCCTCGGAGTCACTATCCTCAGTGACTTCCCCTGGTATGCCTTGCCACTGGACATAATCGCTCTCGATCCAGTGCTTGCTGATCGGCAAATGGTACGGATCGTATGGGAAGTAACCCTCTAGCATTCCGTTCTCACCTACCCAACTCATGTCTCTGTCTGGTGCATTAATATCGAGATTTCCGATGGAGCGCCATGATGTTGCGACGCGGACGCGTTTGTTTTCGTCGATTTTCGGGTAGAGGAAGAAAAGGCCTAGTGCGTGTGTGATCTTTGCGAATTGGTCGACGATCTCTGGTGTGCAGACTCGTAGAGGGTTTAGACGGGAGTAGATTGCGGCTTGGAGTTTCGATTTCATTTCGTAGGGTAGTTCGTATGGACGGTCTTCGCTGTCTTCGAAGTCAGAGTCTTCGCCATCGGAGAGGTAGTTTACGTCGAGCTCTTTCCAGCGGAAGCAGAAGATGTACATAACTGCTTGGAACATGGCGTAGAAGTCGCCGTATTTCTTCAGGTCTGGATTGAGACATGTTGGCTCGTGCCTCTGTCGTTGGTCGTCGAGTTGGTCGCAGAGGAGATCGAGGCAGTCGTGGACCAACGCAGGTGAAACGTTCTTGCCTCTACCAACGAAGCCTGAGAAATATGCTGCTGCTGCGTGACGAACAACAGGTGAGTATTTCTGGTCGAGTAGGATGCTGATACAGTTTGTCACGAAGCGGTCAACTCGGGTAGGATCCGCCTGAGCGAAATGGAAGATGAGGAATTGTGGGTGACGGGAGCGATAGGTTGGTAGAATGAGATTGTTGAACTGTGCGATTAATTGTTCAACTGCGTTGTCGCGAGCTTCGAGATTTGGCGTGCTTGTGAGTTCGGCATAGTATTCAAACAGCATGTCCATGATCATGTCAACCTGGCGAACATCTTCTTGAATTTTCTTGTGGCGCGCGGTGGCTTCGTCCTCAACTTCTTCATCTTCAGACTCAGAATCCTCGGAAGGGCTTGCATACTCGTCTTCGTCGCTTGTTGAGGTTTGCGAAAGCCTGCGCCTCTCGGAGTATGCTAGCGTTTGAGAGCTGGACATGTGCTGGAGTATGTCGTCTTCCATATCGTCGTCTTCACCGTCTAAATCGATTTGTATGGCGGCATCCAATTTGATCAGTTGTCGCAGAATACTGGTCAGTATCTCCGATGTGACCTCTGGAGTGTATTGAATCAATTGCATGAAACTTTGCACGTAAGTCATCCGCTCGTCTGCTTTTCTGAACTCGAAATCGAGTTTGGCTGACAGACGCTGGGCAAGTGTAGTGCTGGCTAATGGCACGAGTTGCGTAATGTATCGGATGGTTTCAAGAACTCTTCTATGAATCTTTGGTTGCCGCACCACTTTACAGTAGGGTATCCTTCTTGTTTTCTCAGGCCCGAGCAAATCCACTAGCATGCTCATTATGGTGTTCAGATAGCCACCTTGGGCTACTGCAAGACTTCCAAGAAACCGCACAAATGTTGCAACATAAATATCATCTCTTCCGACCCATTCACTGGACACGACAGACTGGACCAGTGATCCACATTCCTTCCTTAACCGTGTGACATTTGTTTCGAGAGCCTGGATATGGTAACGAAGTATCTTGGATGAGGCTACTCGATCCTTCTCCGGTGCTGTGGTAAAGAGCGATCTGATGCTCTCATATGATTCATGGTCATGTGAAAGATGTCTTTCAATCGCCCTCCGCAGTTGCTCCTTCACCACCAACGGATCAACGTCTTGTTCGTCATCGGCAGAGAGAATATCGACATCGGTATCAAACTTGACACGAGGCTTTTTGGTAGGACTCGAAGGAAGATTTGCAAGGTTGGTCTCATCAAGAGATCTCTTCAGGGTTGATCTTCTGGAGATAGAGCTTGGTCGCAATGGCGTCTTGGATGGAGTTAACGCTGCTTGAGCTGATGTAGGCGCAGGCCTGAGCGGTGGCGCTATAATCGACATTTTTCTGAACAACGATACCAACTCGATACATGCCTAGATTGTGTATGTAGATGAAAACCTAGATCATTCCGAGCCACTGACACGACAGTGGAAAAAGTAAGTGTGAAGGATGAGACGGCTGAAGTTGATTGTCGTGTGCTCCAAATGATGCCTGAACTTTGAAACAGAAAATCTCTCTACAGGGTCCAACCAAACGAGGACTAGAACAGCGTAGATGATGGCAACTTTGCCGATCAATTCCCATCTCCATTGACTGCAGCAATTCCTTGTTGGCACATGTCCTAAATGGATGAACGCTGGATGCAGGATGAAATTGCTTGTATGTGGTTTGTACAAGAACACTCATCTTTGCACAGCTTGATATGTTCTCTCGTCGTTGTCGGTGCAGGCTGCGACTGTCCGAATTTCTAATCGGGCAAAAGTACATCTCCCATGCTAATCCATTCTACAGACAATCGATTGCTTCCACCTCAACATTTGTACTGCTATTCCGTACAGCGCCATATCGCCATCCTGCCATGTCAAATAACCCTGGCTTGAAGCTATTCTCATAAGTCTTGGACCACATGGATCGGATTAACCGTCATATGAGACTCAGGCCGACTCAAGCCAAGTGAAGGATTGTGCCGTGATCGAGCTTGACCATTTCTAACATGATCTCTCCTGACCATGGCGGCACGAGTGGAAACCACCAAGCGAAGAGAATGCAAACGCATCGTACACCAACAGAAATACCAGGCCAACTGAAGATCTGCTCTTCTCTGCACTCCTCCGAGTCTTGGCAGCTGTCAAAGCGAAGTCTGAGTTAAATATAGACCACTCCCCCAGAGGTAGTAGTTTAGCCATGCCTTGCTTCCTGCTGCTGTCTCTTTGGAACGAACAAGCTTTGTAAGTTTATCCCCATTCGCTGACAAGAATGAGATGCTTCAACAGCGTTGACAAAATGGGCTTCCTGAACCCATTCAAGAGATACACCATATATGATTTCGATTCTGCCTTCGTGCCTCTCGCACAAGCCCCACCCCTCCATTCCAGCGTGGTTAAAGACAATGCTGCCTGCTGCATTTCAGTTCCTACCCTTGTCAGTGAGACCAGGGCTGACAATGGCGCGAAAACAGTGGTCACTAACATACATCCTTCGACACATGAAGACAAATTGAAGCAGCAGAAGACCGAGCACAGCTTTAACTCATCTACTGATGAGACTTCGAACAATGCCTTACAATCGAAACCCTTCGTGCAGGAGTCAATCGAGATGTCTCGGCATCTGGCCGTAACTCTGCCTACGATCGAAAGTCAAAAGTTGTGAATAAGGCCATCCAAGACATTGGGATGGGAAGATACCAATGGCAGCTCTTCGTGCTATGTGGCTTCGGCTGGTTTGCCGATGGTCTTTGTGTGTTCCCTTTGCTTGCACACGGAAGACATGAAAGCTGACCACTGTAGGGCTTCAAACTGTTACTCTTACCCTGCCATCGTTACAGAAAGAATTCCATATATCGGTAACTGATGTTCGATTCACGACACTATCGACTCTCGTGGGTCTTTGTATTGGTGCGGTGTTTTGGGGTGTCGTTTCAGATATGGTTGGCCGTCGGCTAGCCTTTAACGTGACTCTGCTCCTGACTGTCATTTTCGGAACTGCTGTCGGTGGTGCTCCAAGTTGGATCGCTGTGTGCGCACTTTACGCTGTGCTTGGTTTCAGTATTGGAGGCAATCTGCCTATCGTCAGTGCTGTATTCCTGGAGTTCTTGCCTGGTAGTGACCGTAACCTCCTCACTTTACTGACAATCTTCTGGCCATTGGGTCAACTCTACTCCTCCCTCGTTGGATGGGGAGTTCTTGCCGGCAGTCATCCCTCAAATCATTGGCGGTATCTGAGTTTCGTGATGGGTTGCACCACCATGGTGATGTTTCTAGCCCGTCTCCTCCTCTTTCACTTGTTCGAATCCCCAAAGTTCCTGCTAAGTCATGGTCGACAACAAGAGGCTGTCATGGTCGTCCGAGCAATTGCATGGCATAACAAGACCAAGACTTGGTTGTCTGAGGAAATTTTGAACGAGATTGGAGATGTCTCCGAGAACGTCAAGAATGAGCGGCTGACCCAGATGGGGATGGTGAAGCGGTCGCTGAAAGAGTTCTCGACACAGCGGATCCAACCGCTTTTCGCCTACAAGAAGCTGGGTTTAATACAGTCTTGCTCTGGTTTATCTGGGCGTGTATTGGCCTAGCTTACCCACTCTTCGACGCATTCCTCGTCCAATATCTTACAGCAGCCAGCCCAAACGCACCAGCCACTCCACCAAGCATAACCTACCGCAACTATGCGATAATACCTGCAGCGGATGTCCAGGAAGTATAATAGCATGGTACACCGTCCAAATCAAATACATCGGCCGTCGTTGGACCATGGCAATCTCACTATTACTCACAGGTATCTTCTTATTCCTCTCCACAATTTCCACCAACTCAGATTTTCAACTATCTTTCTCATGCATAGTGGCATTCTTTCAAAATGCAGCCTACGGTGTCCTCTACGCTTACAGCGCCGAAACATTCCCGGCACCAAACCGAGGTACAGGAATTGGAATTAGTTCGTTCTTCAACCGTGTTGCTGGACTCTGTGCGCCACTCATCGCTATCTACGGTGCTGGAGAAAACCCAACGATCCCGATTCATGCCTCTGGAGCTCTATTCATCGTCGCGTTCATCTGTGCCGCATCCCTGCCGATTGAAACGAGGGGGAAGCAGACTTTATAAGCAGAGCATGAGGAGTTTGTATCGACATACTCTGGATGGGTTCTTACCACATCCCATTCCTTCGCCGCGACAAAAATCCACTTCAGGAAAACGTTTTCATCTGAACGCTTGCCAAAAAGTATTGCATGTCTTGGTGTTCCTCAAATCCCATCATTCAAAACAGCAGAACCACAGTAACCGCCACCACAGCACTAGGATCCAAAGGTACAAACAGCTGACCGACCTCCCTGACTTCCTTAGACGATTACAGCAACGAATATAACAATCCATGTCACCAAGCACCCAACAACTTCCTATCCACCACCCACTAACACACCTTAGTATCACCAATCCTCGCGACACACAAAGTACGTACGTAACGGAACTCATATATCCGTCCGCCTTCCTATTCGCACACCAACACCACCAGCACCACCGCAGCAACACACATAAGCACACATACACGGACGCACGGATAACCACATTCACCATAGAGCACGACACCACCACCCCTAGCCGTGTATACTAGCCAGCTATCGATCCAATCACTCACTGCTTCCCCGCTTATTAATCAACCTCATGGCCATGCCCTATATGACACAGGCACACAGGAACATTGACACAGGAAGCCGGGAACGGAAATATAATTCCAACATATATGCAAGGCGCTGCCAACGCATACTCCTACTGTACGTGTGCACGAGGGATGTGAGTGTAGTTGTACCCGTACGACATGACACGAGATGTGATGATGATATTGTTAAGAAGGCAAAATTGCCTTCTTATCCTGGCGGTTTTGTGCGACTTTGCGACTCGTTTTACGGCAAGGTGGTGCTGACTATGATAAAAGTTGAGTGAACTGGACTGTCTTGCGCAAAAGGTTTTGCAGCTGGATATAGATAGATAGATTGCTTAACCAATGTTTCTTGTGGAAGAACTGTCTAAAGTGTTGCTTGTATATAGAATGGGAAGCGAAGCAAGACAAAGGCTAGGGAGGAGAAGGGGAAGAAACAGAGATGCTATCACTCCCTGGTGCTCTCCGTGCTGTTTATTAGCCATCGCTAGTCAAATTCTATGCTACTCGTTTCAGCCAATCCTTGACTATTCGTGTACGCGTCGAATTCGTGCGCCAGCTTTACTCATGTTCGTTCGTTTGCTGCGTGTCGTGCGCTCGTAGAGTCATAAATCGTAATTGATTCTTTCATGTCATGGTAGTTGTCATCGTCCCATTGCCGTGGCACTCACTCCACCTTCAGCCAATGGCAACGATTGTTCTGAAGTTCAGCCGTCCTATCCCATCCAATTTTACGATCCTCTTCGTACATCTTGTCCAACTGCCTCAATCGCCACTGAGCTGAATAACGCTCTTTCACTTTCGCCTTGAAAGTCCCATAGCTAATCCTGCCCTTTGTTGCGTCCAAGAAAAGTTGTCTCATCCGATCACTGTACAATTGACAGCTCACCGGATGTGTATCCTCTCTTGGATCTGTAGATTGCGAAACTGGTACACCAACACTTCGCAGAGCAGAATGTGGCACAGGCTTCATACCTTTGTTGACGTCCCTAGCGACAGGTCTTTTGTCCACTGGCATGAGCACTTCATCGTAACACCATTGGCAAATTGTAAATTCTGGTAAGTCCTCCATGTAGTGCCATACACGATTGGCCAGAAAAACGTCTCGAGCACAGTCGGGAAAGCGATTGATCCTGAAGGCATGCTGAACAAAAGGCTGCATGTAGCTAGCACTGCATTCATGTCTGTCACGGCACTTCTCTGCCGCTTCATCGAGTAAATCAATCAGCTTTTTGAAATGCTTGCCACCGATATACATACCACAAGCCTTTTCTTGTGATAACTCAGCTTGGTCAAATTGATCAGGCAGTTCGGGGAAGATTGTATGCACGGCTCTGACGCAAGCCGTGCACACGTAAAAGTCTGAAAGCTGCTGGTTTCTAAGCGGATTCCAGAGCTTGTACCATCTGCGAATATCAGGCCGGTCTCCTTTGCACTTCCATACACTGTCTGGCACGTTTTCGATCTGCTCCACGAACTTCAAATCAGGCTTGTTCTGCTTTAAAGATTGCAGGAGAGCAATGCGGGCCCAAGGCTTGCTCATAGTGCAAACAGTGGCTTGATCATGTCTTTTGTCGGGACTTCGGACGAAGAGATTGCGAAACTTCGTGTTTGCTAAAACGCCCATGCAATCGGGACAAATGTCGACATTTGAAACACTTCTAATAGTAGTCCAGTCACGTTTGCCCCTTGTAGGCTGTGACCGAGGACAAGCTGGTAGCAATAATTGTGTCGATTTTCGAACGGTTTCGTGTGCGTTCATTGCAGATTGAAATCGTTGCGTTGGAAGGGCAGTATTAGCGTGAGTTATGGCAGTGTTCGTGGTACCTACGCTGTAAAAAGGATTGTCTGAGTGAGTGCCTTCTCTAGGGACCTGGTCGTTACATGATGTCCAAGACGAGTTTCTTTGTGGCTGGTGTGTGTTGGCTAGACGAACATCAATCCTTGAAAAACCTTCGTTGGTGTTTGAACGGATGGGACCAGAAGCTGTCGAATATGATGGCCTTGCATCTACATGCTCAGTATGTGCGAAGGTGTCGACACCTGCGGGGGACCTGGTGTCCTCGTGCAAGGGTGACTGCGGTCTCGATCTTCCTTTGTTGACGTTACCACGTGTTGACCCGCTTGAGCTGGTATCGAATGTGGTGGATGATGACCTGGAGATAGGAGGACTAGTATTGGCGGCGATAGTTGCTGCAGCTGTAGCCTGTGAAAGTAGTGACGTGGGTGCTTTGAGCCCTACAAACTCATGTTCATCCCATGAAGGAGCACTTGAGTGACCAGAAGCATGACGAGGAGATGTTGATGTCGGCTGTACGTAACCCCAACCTGGCAGCTCGGCGCGTGGTGTGCGTGGAGACCTGCGTGGAGGTAGGAATACCACCGACTCGTCGACTGATATTCTGGGGCGATAACCGGTTGCTCTCAAAGCGTTCTGTTCGAGAGCTTGGCTAAAGTAGTCTTCCATAAATTTGGGAGCAGTAATGGTAGGAGGCATCATAGGGCTCCGACCGTCCTTAACATAATATACTCGCCTCACGGCATCATCGCCCGATGAGCCAGGTCTGGGACCAGGACTGGTCTGACTAGGCGGCTGACTCAATCGTGGTGTTTCATGCCTGTAAGATGATTGATGTCGTACAGTCTGTTCATCGAAGGCGGCTTGCTCTGACTTGGCCTGAACTTGCCTTCTCACCGACTCTTCAGGTAATGGCGAATGAGATGATTCTTGAGAGGTTGAAGTGGGGCACGAGATGCCGCTGCTGGATCGGCAAGCCTTTCTGGGAGCATCTTTGCTGTCCTGGTTCTGTGTATCACGATCGTCTGGCCGCCTGCTGCTAAACTGTGGTTGGGTAATTTCGTGTTTTTGCAGTGGTGGTATATCCTGACCATCCGTCCTTCTACCAGATTGCCGGACCGAGCTCCGAGGTTGGCTGTGTGACGAACCAGAATTTTGAGGAGTATCCACGAAGTGAATTCCCTTTCTTGGTCCGCGCTCAGAAACATCCAAGCCACCGTAGTTGTTATCATACAGCGGCTTCTGCTGCTGCTGCTGCTGCTGTTGCGAGTCTTGCATCGATGATGGAGAGCTGGTTGTGTAACCTGGTGATAGAAAAGGCTCACTATCCAACCTCGGCGGACTCACCCTGAAAGTTCCGTTCTCCCGAGTGTAGGCGTATGGTGAAGGTGTTCGACGCATACCGCCCTTCATTCTATGAAGCTCACCAGGGATATCGGTGTGAAGTCTGAGCGCTGAAGGCCGGGGCCTAGAGCCATTGCTCTTGTTCTCACGGTTGGTAGAGTTGGATCTCGGAGCATACATTTCCTCGCTCTCAGAAATTTGGGCGTTGGTAGGGTGCAAGCGTCCTCTCTCCTCGTTGTCTGAGGGAGGTGGAGTGAGGATACCATAGTCGATGATGGCCGTACTTGAATATTTCGATGGCTCGACTCGTTTGGAAGCTTCTGATAGTGCTGCAGAGGGGTTGGTAGACTCCATGACCGGACTATAAATTGGGGTGTCAGAGTTCACGATAACAGGATATTGATCAACCGAGCCTTGGCTGGGTACAGTCTGGCTGTCTGCCTTTGACTTTGAAGTCGTGTACTGTAAAATATGTTCTCTCGCAATTGAACTTTCTTCATCCTCTACGCTGGGAGAGGGAGGCCATTGTACCATTTTGCAGCAATACCCGTCTCGATAATGGACGAGTTCCGTGTATCTTGTCTGATGCAGAAGATAGTTGTTGGAATCGCAGGACCGACTGTCAGGCCTTCTTCTGCTCAAAGTTTTGCATTGCGTGTTAGCATTGCGCTCACCAAATTGACGAAACGCTAGGAGGAAGAAGATCAACGGCTCAACAGACTGCAAAGATGCCCAGCAGACCAACAAGGATGAATCGTTGTAGGATTGAGGTTGCACAAGAAAAGAGTTCGCAGTGTGAGGGATATGTGTAGATGGACCAATTCGCAATATGTTTCAGGGTATGGTTATGAGCGGTGGGACAATGGAGAACACCCAGAGATGAGCGTGTACTGCAACGCCTGGTCAGTGTGGTATTGTCAGTCACGAACATCCACAGCTGCGTTTACAAGAGCAGCAGGCAAAAAGGTGTAACAGGCAAGAACAGAAGGTGCGTTGTCACAAAGTGCTCGAGACAAGGACGATGTAAACCGGGTCAAGTCCAAGTGTTAGCAGCAACCCCTACCAGATGCCGTCAGCGACAACGTGTGCATGAGAGCATAACAACAACGCCAAGAGCGCTCCAGATGTTCGGACACAGCGAGAACTGCTGGTGAAGGTGGAAATGCTGGGATCGAGGTGCAGAAATCAGATGTCGGTATCTGCAATTGAGAAGTTATGGTGCCTCGGAAAATGTGATTGGCCAGCTGGTGCCAGCGCTGGAGACATTGGCGAAAGTTCACTATACCACAAACCTTCACCGTTCATCTACAGTCGAGCTCAGTTCATCTATGCTTTTGAATAATCTTCGTCTATTCACCCATGGCTATCTCCTGCGTGACTCTCGGCAACCTACCACCATTACGCTGCGCAGGATGATCGTTCCTAATCATCATCTACTGTAGCATGAATGTCAATGGACTGTGATCATGATTATTCAAGGTTACAAAAGTAACACTTGGCTTATGCACAAGCACGTATGGTAACGTACACTGACACGCAATGTTCTCATCCACCAAGCACCAATCACCATGACCTCCAGTTTAGCCTGTTGGATGTCTCACGATGCCCGCACTGCTCCGGAGGCAGCTGACTTGACCTTGTTACAATACCGCCCCGGCTGCAATCTATGTCGTTGGTTCTGCAGTCATTTGCTACGAAGTGAAATAACCTCACAGCTCGAGTTTTCACCAACAGCGGATCACAAGCTTTCAAGCATCGAGAACTTCCAGATGACCGATGCGTCTGAGATGTCTTTACCTCGCACCAACATGCAATTGGAACACTCCAATTCGTGACGGTACTGGATCGTTATTCAAACAACGGTGTGCCCTTTACCTACACTGTTATTTGTTGGAATGCCTGTCGTCTCTCGAAGCCTCATCACTTCAACCAGAAACTTCTCATGCATAAGCAGCCAAGAGCCAAAGTGTTGAAAGGAAGACCCAATGTATGTGCTACCTCACTGTTGCTTACTGATCATAGAGAAATGAAAGTCGTTCGCCCTCGGGACTGTCCGGAGCGGCCGTCAGACGCAGTTGACGTATCTAAGTAACACAATACCATTGTTGGGCAACACAAACTGCCACGCTGTTCGGGTGAAACCTCAACTTACACATGGTCCCCTGCTTCGAGTAGAGATGAACCAGTGTTCAAGAAAGTGGAACCGTACGGGAGGTGGAATGTATGTGCGAACGCTGACATTCATGGAGCATACCGGCATCGGTCCGACAGGTGGCAGTCTAAAGGGGAAAAAATTTGTTGCCTTGTTGAAAATGTGTGTACATTACTTTGTGTGCTACACTCTTGTTAGACCCAGTCGCTGAGCTTGCAACCGCATTGCCAATCTTGAGAAACATTGGGCATACTCTGTCGAATCGGAATGTCCTCGTCTCCTGATCTGATGGTCGGCGATGTCTCTAGATTTGGGGGCTTCATGTTTGTGAGCTTGATCTCCTAATTGATTAGATAACCTAGAAAACCATACCAGCAATTCAGGACAAGTATGTGCTTGCATTTTCTCCTGTTTAGTTCAACTTTGCGCTGCACTTACACCAGACACGATGGACACTAACATCTTAAAATCGAGATGTTGTCCTGAAATGTATGCACCCAGCTGAACTGGAAGACAGGTCCCTTCGAGAATAGCGCAGCAGGCAAACCTATGAGAAGAGGGGGTGTTTATTGTCCATCACTTCGTAGCTGTAAGACGGCGACTATGAATGCTAAACGCAGCCACTTGGACTTCGATTCGACAATCACAACGATCTTCTATGTCTTCATCAACCAGCAACGCCAGCTCTACCTACCTGTTGAGTTGTCATGTATCTCAATCCGAAATGGGTACGTCCTTTCCACCCATGCCGGATTTTCCAGAGAGATTCTTCGGAAATTCCGGATCATCTGCTGACAAGGCTCAACCAGGTTTGGTCTGGCATTCTCGAGACACAAGCTAAGCTTCCCTCTATCGAATAGCAATAATATGATGATAGCGACAAGTCAGTGACAATACAGGCTGATGATACGATCGTTGTTGGAATAAGGATATACTGGTTCTAAATATTGTAAATCTCGTGGTTAATTTGAGAGGAGAAGACGGAAAGTCCGCAGAATTTTGGCCTACACTCCTCCTTGCGTCATCGGCTTCACCTCCAACAAGATATGAGCTTCTCCAGCTTACCAATGTATCCTCCTATCTTTTCGGTTCAGTTCCAGCAATTCGTTGAACCACTGCCGAACATCGGCAAGCGACATAGCTCTGTCCATTAATCAAACAACTCCAAGCTCTCCAGTTCCCACTGTTATATATGCTTCCACAACTTTGCTTGTATATATCCCATATACGCTCCTTGCCCATGTCCACTGTACCACTGACCCTTCGTACCCTAACATCGTCCACAAGTGCTCTCGCCCGTCTCTCGTCGATTCGAGCCCAAGCCTCGGTTTCCCGTGTTCCTCCTCAGTTATCGTCGCAAGTCCGCAAGATGTCCTCGGTACCCTCAACCATGAGAGCTATAGTGGTGGACAAAACAGGTGGTCCAGAGGTACTCCGCTATACTGAGGACCAGGCCGTGCCCAAACTGCAAGACTCAGAAGTCCTAGTCAAGAACAAATATGGCGGGATCAACTACATCGATACCTACTTCCGCACAGGTTTATACCCAGCCCCAAGTTGGCCACTCATCATCGGACAAGAAGCTGTCGGCACTGTTGTCTCCGCAGGCTCCTCGAATAAATACAACCTGAAGGAGGGAGATGAAGTAGTATGGATGAAACAAGGTCCGCACCACCGACCACCCACACATGCGATTGCAACTAACAATACTCAGGCTCCTACGCTGAATACACCGCCGTCCCTGCCGATAGAGTCATCAAGCTCCCCAAAGATCTCAAGGAACAAGATATCCTCGGCAGCTACCTCATGGGCATGACAGCTCTTTCCCTCGTTAAGGAATCCTACGAAGTCAAGAAAGGCGACACCATCCTCTTGCATGCCGCCGCCGGCGGTGTTGGGCTCTTAATGTGCCAGATCCTGAAGGACCTTGGTGCTACAGTAATCGGAACTGCATCCACGAAAGAGAAATGCGATCGAGCGTTGGAGCACGGCGCAACACACATGATCAACTACAAGGACATTCCAGACTGGGTTCCTGAAGTCAAGAAAATCGCCCCTGAGGGCGTGAACTGCGTGTAAGTGCTCATATCGATGGTCTCCACAACCCACCTCGAAGATTCCCTCCTGACACAGTACCATAGATATGATTCCGTAGGCAAAACAACCTGGGAAGGCTCCCTCGAGGCCGTGAAGCGAAAAGGTTCAGTAATTTACTTCGGCAATGCTTCGGGGCCAGTCCCGCCGTTGAACATCGCCTTGCTATCCAAGAAGAATACGAAGATCATGAGGGCGACGTTGATGCAGTACATCGTGACGAGAGAGGAACTAGAGTACTACGCCAACATGCTATTTGGCTATCTGAAGGATGGAAAGCTGAAGGTCAATATACATAAGATTTATGATTTGAAGGATGCTCAGCAAGCGCATAAGGATCTTGAGGGACGGTTGACGAGTGGAAAGCTGTTGCTGAAGATGTAGTGGTATACATGATATACATTTTGAACGGACGAACATATAACCAGGTTTCCAAAGAGTTTCGAAATCGTCTCCTTTGCATAGGCATAAGATTTTTCGTAGGAAGCACGCCAGTGATCTGCTCGTTGACCGAATAACTTACCAATGCTCTAGATAGACAGCAATAAAATGATGTCGTTCCATGCTATGCTCTTATCAATTCGCCCCATTCTGTCCTCAAGTGTAGTTGTCACTCTGTCAAGGAGCGTTTTGTTCGCAGCGCACAGCCGCATGGGAAGTGGGTGAACGTTGTGATTCAGATACCAGCCGCTGTGGCTCGGATGTGTGATTTGCTTCGCGAACAAGTTCTCTTGTGATCACTCGCCATCCTCACATTTATGCTTTAGTATTTCCTTCTCTCCTCGTGATTCCGTCAAGAACGGTCATGTT
>Ga0181465_100714_pt1 | contig 13965 bp, 8 predicted proteins | sample InSIn3gowninarea_FD_119076 | JGI IMG/M metagenome (GOLD analysis project Ga0181465, IMG submission 119076) | Clean room microbial communities from NASA Spacecraft Assembly Facility at Jet Propulsion Laboratory, Pasadena, California, USA -... ... | reverse complement strand
TACAAGTCTAATTATAGTGAATTCAAAATTATGAATCACATTTTATCTTCACCCTGAACATAAATGTGATCGCATTTGCAACCATACATATTTCTAACAAATGAGTATATGTTGGATCTAATACCACTATTAGTGAAAACCAGAGAGAAATAAAGCAATAACAAAATCATCCATATGTTGCCCTAAAAGTAGTTAAGCTAGCCAACATGCCAACATGCTCGCAAGCGAGCCCTCCTCTCAACTCAAGAACAATATTTTAAAAACTTCATCACATGTAATCCAATAGCTTTAACTCTATACAATATTTTGTCTCCATTATGAATTTCCATTACAATATTGTGTTTTGATATCATTAAAGGTGGCCATCCAGTCACTACATGAGCATTCAATAGAGGGATGAAGAGGTTCCTCAAAATGAATTAATCTATAACTCTTAAAGAGAAAATTATTTGATCTAACTAAAGATGTCTATTGTGAAACTACTGAGAACTATTAATAACATTAACCAAATAAAAGGGGATTTTCTTTATTACTTTTTGAAAGAAATCACTTTAGTGAGTATACGTTTAAATCAGATATATAATAATCAATACTTTAACAATACACTTTATCATCTACTAGCTCTGAGGGTTAGCTCAATTGGTCGAGGTCTCGTCACTAAAGTGCCTCGCTATTAGGAGTTCATGAAGTTAATTCTCCTCTATGCCCTCGAGGTTATGTTCTGATTAGTTTGACCGACGACTGCGATCACTTCAAGTGGATCTACTCAAATTTTCATAAGAAAAATTCATCAACTACATTTTAATGTAAGCCATAAACTCTTTTACTAGTTTAAGCTAGTACTTTATATTCAAATATCTACACCAATGAACAAACTTAACCTCAGTAGCTTTGTGCCCCTTGAACACACCTTCACATTTATTAATTATTATTAGCTTTAATTTTATTCATTATTGCTTTTTATTTAATTCATGATTTCAGCTTTCATTAGTTGCACTCACTTTGTTGCTTTCTCTTTTTGAAATACTTGCAAGTAAGTTGATTGCCTTTTCTCTTTGAAATTTCAAAGGTGGTTTTGGTAGGTTACATGCGTAGTCATGTTAGTCTCACTCTCATGTGATGAAAACAATTATAATTCCAAAATAATTAAATTAATTAAAATCAGGAAAGTTGGATTTAACCCTACCTTTGTAGATTGAGTTTGTTCCTCATGGTTATGATTCAGTTTAGGCTTAGTTGATTGAAAGATTCTCTCCAAGTAATTAGGCTTCTAGATTACTGTTTGGTTGAGAAATTTGCTCAACCATAGTGTCTAAGATAGACGTACTATCTTGAAACAAACTTCCTTATATATTTAGACTTGTAATATTGTACATGCTTTTTCTTTCTGCAAAATGTTCTCCATATTAAAAATTAAAAAATGTAAAGAGGGTATGTCCTAAAAGAAATATCAAAGGACAAAAATAATAAGAAAAGATCAAAAGAGTAAAAAAAATATGAACCCCTAACAAAAATAGATCATGGAAGTGTGCAAATCTAAGTGTCACTACTTTTTACTTTACTACGCAAAACAATGGCTGTGTGCAGCTTGTCATAAATGCCAAAACCCATTATAGTCAAACTGTTTAATCTTGAGTACTTCATGCCCTAAATTTCATGTTTATAGATAGAGAATAAAGATCTAGCCAAATTTTTTAATCTTGGTAGATCACTAGTTAGGTAGAGAAATAAAATGTGCTCAACAGCTTAATCTGAGCCATTGGAAGTTATAAGGTTAGAATTAGATAGTTTACTTGTCAAAAGAAAAATGAAAGAAAGGGTCTGCTAGCCTAAATGCACCCAATAAAATGAAGAAAAAATTATTGTTTTGAGGCTTCTGTGATTAGTGCTTGTGTAGTTTTCTTCCGGAGTTCTTGCATCCATAATTGTTTGCATCGATGTTTCAAGCCATCCATCATGGTTCATCATCAGGATATATCAGTAATTGTGTAAGACGGATCTAATTGATACGAGTAAATAGAGTTAAGAGATGTAAAGGGAATGAAAGCCGACCCTGTCATAATTGTTTTATAATATTTGGTTTTAATTTAATTATATAATAATAAAAATAGAATGATTTAAATGGAAATATTTAATTATATAATAAGAATTTTTAATTATTTTCACTTTAAAATGATTTTTATTTATTTTTATTTGTAACTAGTTATTTTATATTTGTTTTTATTTTATTTTATAATATAATTAATTTTATTCTGGTTTCGTTCTTTACTTTTAGAATAAATTAATTAGATTGATCTTAATAACAATCTTATTAGTGTTAATTAATACTAACTATTAATATTAGTGTTGATTCTAGAAATTTTTATAATTTTAATGATTTTTGTTTTATTTATGATTTATGAATTGATTTTAATCTTGATGAAGAGTCTTATTAATTTTCTTAAATGAAATTCTTATAAAAAAAAATTAATTGGTTTATATGTTTAAATAATATAAATGAGGAATAGTATTAATATTAATGTTTTTTTTTTAAAGACTAATTCTATTAAGAAAAGAGATGTATAGCACAATCAAACTTCCATGCAACCGAAGCAGAAAGGCATGGGAGTCGTAGGTCATAGGCTATCTACCTCACTCCTTAGAGACAATCAAGGAAAGGGCCATAGAAATCATGGGAATACGAAAAGCTATAACTAATCAGAGATATCTACCCCGAGAGGGCAGTGACTGCCAAACGACATTTTTTGCCCTTTTTCTTGCTTAATTTGACCCATCCAGTGGAGTTTGGCTGAGCCATAACAAGTTGTAGACTATTTTTCTCTGACTGCAGAATATCCTTATCAGAGTCTGAGGACTTAGATATATGAGAATGTTTCTGAGAGAACTGAGGGGCAGAGGGGACTGTCAGATTGACCAAGGGAGCATCCAGCGAAATCTCAACATTCTGCCCATCTGCTTTAATCTCCTCCTCATCCGAACTAGAGGAATCTGTATCGTCCATAAGAGGGGGTGCAACAATGATTCGAGCTCTTGGATTTGGGTTTGCGTTTCAAATTCTTCTTTTTGTCGAGGAACTAGGTACACGTACTCTGGAGGTGCCCCGTTTGATGATAATGGTGGCAATGAAAGGTTGTATTCTCGTAATCCAAGGTTTGTGTCCAATGGAAATCTCCAATCTTGAGATTGATCTAATCTGAGAGTCCTTTGCTGATATCTATTTCTACACACAATCTACCGTAGGTGTAGAGTCCATTTTCCTTTCTTGAAGAATCTATAGCCGTACTAATATTAATGTTAATATTAGTAATGAAAGCTAATTTAATTATTTGTTTAAGATTTATTTACATTTATCTGAGATTCATATCAATTTTCTTAAATGAAATTCTCATAAAATTCTTCTAATATAAGTTAATTTGAATTGGTATTATTATTCTAAAAAGTATTAATGTTAATGTTAATATTAGTAATGATCTATGAAACTAGTTTAATTATTTGTTAAAATTTGTCAAATTTTCTCAATTATCTTCGATTCTTTGTTTTTAGTTAAAATGTAAATTAATATTTAGATTTTAAGAAGAGAGAAGTGAGGATGGAGAGTGAGAGGTCAAGCATAAAGGGAGAAGGGTTGAGTTAGGAGAGGGTGTTCTAGGATGTTAAAGTAGGAATCCAATTGTTACTTATTTTCCATCCTTTGTCTCGATTGAGGTTGTTAGGGTGTTTGCCTATTTCTATGGCTTCTCTCAGTTTTCTATTGTGATAATGGTTAATTTTGGCTACTACCTAGAGTTTTCAATGCAGACATGATGATTGGTTTTGATGGAATGTTTAGCTAGGGCTGAGGTTTTTGAGCGGTTATATTTTATATCAGCGGCATGTTCTTGAATCCTAGCATGGATAGATCGACTAGATTCTCTAATGTATGTTTTTCCACATGAATAGGGAACCATGTAAACTCCTTTGTGGCATTTGGGATCAGCGGGATATTTGATAGATTTTAGGCATCTGCTGATGGTGTTCATGGGTCTGAAAGTGGTTCTAATTTTGTTCTTTTTTAAAACGTGTGTGATTTTATCTAATGTGCCTAATATGTAAGGGAGGTGCACCTTGCCTAAATGATTATCTAGTGGTTGTCTTTTTTAGGATTCTCTGCATTCTTAAAGGCCTTGACCACTTGGTGTTTATAGTATCCATTCTCTGCGAATACATTCATAAGATGGTTCTTCTCATCTTCAAAGTGATTTTCATCTAAAATAGGAATAACCTTGGTTGCTAGAGTGTTGAGAACATCGATTTTTTGGGATGGATGGTGGTGAGTGTTGGCATGTAGGTAATGTTCCGTATGGGTTTTCTTATGATATACCTAGTGTGATATGGAGCCATCTTTGTTTCTTTTGATTAGGACGTCAAGAGAGGGAAGGCTATCGTCAATATAGAACTAAAGGGAAAGCTATCATCAATTACTTCTAGAAGCGGAAATATGTCTGGATTACACAAATATTTACCTCAAAAGCTATCCAGCTCTTAATACAATCCCTATGATGCTCACAGATAGCCAAAGGCTTCTCACAGACCTTCTCCTATTCCCTCTAGGCCTCCTATTTCCTTACGTAGTTTCTCATGGGCTCCAATGTTGCCACATGTGTGAATTGGCCTCATCACACACTCACCAAACTCAGAAGTAACTGTGCAATCCTGAAGGAGATAATTCCTTCTGCATGGATGATTTTGCTATATAGGATAAATCCACCAACTGATAGTACATTGTCCGTTTCTCTGATCTCAACTGGGTCTATGATTGAACTGACATGCATGAGTTATTTATGAGAGAATATTTAGTTATTTGAAGTACAATAGTTACATGCATGCATGCATTAACTAACTGAACCCACAATCAGTTCCACAAACTGTTGGAACTAATCTAACTGGACTTAACTCAGTTAACTGAGCTAACTAATTACAACTCAAAGTAAAACTGATTTTAATCTCCCTAATTAAGGGATAACTTCCTCAATCAAAGGGATAACTGTTGCATGTCTTCACATAGACTTCATGTTTTATTTTCTCCAACTAATTAGCTCAATATGAATTAATTAATTAGTTTACAAACAGCTCCTAACATCAAATTCAAATTTTACTTCTTAATTTTAGTTCAGGGACTAACTAAAATTCGAATCTATCCTGAAATGCTATTTATAGCAATGCTATTTTTAGCATTTCTATTTTATCATTCCTTGTTGCTATATCCAACACTGGTTCCTGAGATGCTATTTATAACATTTCTATTTTTACCATTTCTTGTTGCCATTTTCAACACTCCCTCTCAACAAGAAAGGCATTCAACATGAACCTGATCCTGAACCTTTGGAATGTTCTTCATGCAACACTTCTGCCTAGTGTTGTTGCTCCAGCAACTCTAGAAACAAAAAAATATCCAACCTAAATCAAAATTATACCTCTATCATCAAAGTCTCTTACTGCTATTGCCTTTGTCGATTGAAAACTCTGCACCTTTGTGCTCTTCAGTATCTGACTGCTCTAACCTCTGTCACTTTGATCTTTGACTGCATCAATCGCACTGACTCCTATTGCTGCATCTATTCTGCTAATGGTCCTATCTACGAGCATGCATCCACACTGCACCTCCTCTCATCAAGTTGCATCGTGCTGAACACTGCTGCACTGCAACTCAGTACTGAGAAGTAAGTAACTGATCTCCGAATTGACCTCCTTGTTGGGCTAGAAACATACTCTGATGCTGAAGCTTCCTCTGCCGCTCCATCCACAGCTGTCTATACCCACTCAGCTAGTCTTTCTACTCCTCGTCGGGGCTCTTGTAGCAAGGTCTATTCTAGCCTTCTTAGGACTATCACTCCACATCTCCCCACGTTCGACCTGAGGAGATCTTGACTCAAGAGCATACAGGTTCTTGACTGGTGAACCGATTTGCTTCACCTGTCTCGTGGTGATGTGTCTAAGGAAAACCTTTCCCTTACTGAACACTACATAATAGCCTTTATATTCTAGCATTACAATCAATACCATGTTTTTCTTCCGTCCCGACACATACTTCACATCTGTCAAGGTAATGCAAGCTCCATGCTCCCTCTGAAAAAAACTATGCCTACTCCTGAGACACTATACTTTTTATCATTACCCATCTCTATGAGTATCTGGAGATTTTTCTCCTCCAAGGTACTGAACAAACTCTTATCGCCGGCCATGTGGAATGAAGCTCCATTGTCAAGAAACCAACCACATACCACCATGGATGAAAGCATGCATGTGATGAGGGTGAAATCCAACTTGAACTATGAGGCCAATGCCTCACCTTTCGATTCTTCCTTGGATCCCTTCTTGGATTTCTTTAGTGGACAATTTGTAGCAAAATGGCCCACCTCATGACAATGAAAGCATCGCACTTTCGATTTGTCAAACCTCTTCCCACCATAAACACATATTTCATTAAATTTGGAAGTATTTTATTACAAGGCCTTCAACAACATTCATTCTTTTCTAAATTCCCATATTAACTTGATTCAACATTAAAATAATTTACAAGTAATTTCAAACCAATTAGAGATCATGAATAGGTCAAACATGGGGTTGTTATGTATAATAGTATCAATACACAATAGGAGTGTGAATCAAACTCTTAGAAGAAATTGATTTAAGCCAAATCATATTAGTATGTCAAACATCCAATAAAGATATTATAGTTATGGATAACATACTAGATTCCTTTGATGTTTAAATTTTATGTCTGGCAACTCTAACCCCCTTTTCCCCAAACTACGGGGGATTTTTTTATTGAATGATGGTGATGTGAGGATCTTATTGTAAATGACAAGGATAGGTGTCCCTTGCATTGCATTGAAACTAGTCTACTAAAACCTTAGTAAAATGTTCTTGTGCTTAACTTCTTATGGTCCCTTTGTGGTGTTATGAAGCACTAATGAGGGTGCCATGATTCATCTTCGTAGCATGCAGGCATCCACTATAAAAGTTATACATTGTTGATCTAGGTATTTCAAGAAGGTTAGGCACCATTGATCTATCTCCACTCAAATCCAAGTACATCAAATGAGAGTTCTTGAATGGGTATTCAAGTCATTCCATTATGATGGATAGTGTCACAAATTGAAGTAAAGAAGAAATTTTAGTGGTGACTTCTTGTAAGTAGTGGGGGAAAGGGTTTTCAAATATTAGCACAATTGATGGTAGTGTGGATATTGATCTCTCCTTGTCAACACTATCAAAACCAATAATAGTCTCAATGTAAATTTAGTGTCAACCAATTGTACGGAAAACCATGATTGACCATTTCTTTCACTAAGAAGAGAAAATGATAAGCATTTTTAATGGGGAAGAAATAAATGTGAAACATAACTCATGTATTTTAGTTGAAATTTATATAAGTCCCAATGTTCTCTAATTATTAAATACTTAATGTAAATACAAATAAATTATCATTAAGATATTGATTTTGAAGATTAAATATGTATTAAAAGGCATTCATCTATGACACTTGATTTTTCATGAAGTCTTAATAAACCACTTAAAGTTGATTATCAATTAATTCTAAATAGTTTTGTATAAGATATATCTTTACTTACATCAATAGATTTATTTCAAAAATAAATTACATTTATAAACTTATATGAATACATAAAACTAAATGAAATTCAATAAATAACTTCCGAGTCTTATTGGATTCTATGAAATTATTTTAAGTACAAATAGTTTATTTAAGAATTGAAATTTACAAAATGTTAATATTGATGGGAAAATCATGTGATATGGTGTAAAATGTTTAAAGGCATCCATTTATGGCCCATCTCTTCAATGACCTTAAATAGTCTACCTAATGCTCGTGGTGATTTCATTAACCCATGTTTTATTATCTTTACATGGTTTTTTATTCTAGAAATAGCAATTTCACATTTATACATTCATATTAAACCACATGATAGTTAAATAAAAATAAATTAATGATTTCTTGACTTATTGACTTATATGACATGATTACATATAGGAATAATTGATTTAATGATGCATAGTTAGAAAAAGTTGTCAATTCAAAATTGAATAAACGAGTTAGAACCCATAAATAATTGATTTTAAAATATTAATTTTTTAAAAAATATATTTTTACTTACATTGAGATCTTTATTTCAAAAATAAATCCCATTTATACATACATACATTCTAAATATAATTTAACACATACTTGTCTTGTTGGTTTCTATGAGATTATTTCAATTACAAATAATTTATTCAAGAATTGAAATTTACGAAAAGTTAATAAAGGTGGGAAAATCAAATGCCATATGTTGCATAAAGTTTAAATACATTTATTTATCACCCGTACCTTGAAATAAATTTAACAATCTACTTAACATTCATTACCAATTGATTATTCCATGTGTTGTTAGGAAAAACATTTCATATTACATGGAATTTTATTTAAAAAAAAAATAAGTGCCACATTTACACACTTAGATTAAACGTCATGATATGAAAATAAAAGTCGATAAGTGGCTTTATATAGACCACTTAAAAATCATTATCAGTTAATTATAATTTTTTTTGTAAAATATATATATTTAATAACATTAAGAGTTACATTTAAAAAAAGTATCACATTTATGAACTTCTATCAATGCATATAACAAATAGAATTCTTCAAGTCATATTGGATTATATGAAATTATATAAACCACAAATAAACTATTTAAGAATTGAAAATGACAAAATGCTAATATGGATTGGAAAATCAATGTCTTATGGTGCAAAAAGTTTAAATACAACCATTTTTTACCATCTCTTTAATGAGTCTAGATGGTCCACTTAACACATTGTTAATTAATTATTCCATGTTTATTAAGAAGAGAATTTTGTTTCTCATAGAGTTTTGTTTCAAAACAATACCATATGAGATTAATATAGTCTTAATAGATTACGTGATAGACAAGTAAAAGTCAATAAATGGATTCTTATTAACTTAAATGGGATGAGATGATTGCATATACAAATAGTTGATTCAAGAATATATGAAGAAAAAAAATATGGGTTAACAATTGAATGCCCTACAATTTAATGAGTAGTATTCACTTATGAGCCATCACCCGTTAGCCTAAATAGTCCACTTACTACTTATTATCAAGAAATTTAAAGACTTATTTTTTGAAAAAATCCATCATAGGATATGGCTGTCATAAATGACATTTATACACTCACATTAATGGACATAACTAAGTAAAAGTCAATAATATAGCTATAGCTCAAGTGATATGATTTCAATTTATTTAAAATACAAATTTACAAAAAAATGACTTTAAATAATGAAATTAGATAGCTTACAGTTCAAAAAGTTCAATGACATAATTCATCCATGATGGTATCTAATGAAACTGTGATAATCCCCTTATCAATAATTATCATCATATATATGTTTTTTTAAGAAATGAAAAATTATTTACAATATATTTTTATCTAAAAAATTACATATCACATTTATGCACTCATATTACTGCATTTTATATGTAAACAATGAATAACTAACTTTGTGCCTTCTTGATTTTCAATAAGATATGATTGCAGTTACAACCATTAATTGATTTAAGCATATAAATTTATGAAAACTAACGATTGAGAAATCACACATCTTATGCTTCAAAAAGATCAAATCATTTACCTATGACACATTTATCATTAGCCTTAATAGTGAATAATGCATTGTGAATAGCGAATAATGCACATAGCATTTATCAAGTAAATTATTATAATTTCTTTAGTAAGAATAACACCTTTGTTTGCAAAGAGTTCTATTTCAAAACTTATATTTCAAATTTATATATGATTATTGATACATATAAATAAACATAAGTCATTAAAAATAACATGCCTCAATCATTCATGTAAGATAATTTGAATGGCAAACAATTCATTTAAGATCACACGCACAAGCACACACACATGTTAGAAAAAAATTTGATACAACAAAGTCATTGCAAAAACATTTATAAATAATAAGAAATATACATATTAATATAATTGGAAATTCCCATATATTTTTAAAAATATAAAATCATACAAATTGATTCAACAAAAATTATGTCCAAAATGTAATGAAAAATCGGAACGTACTTTTCGACAAATTTATAAAAGAAACTAAAATGAAGTACATGTTCTATTGAACATTCAAATGTACTCATGTTTTTTTTTGATACGATGAAGAGTTTTATGAAAGGGGAATAAAACTTGCATAAGCCACGTATCTTGCTATTTTCCTACATATGATTTTATCAAGATGTGGTTAGATCAATATCCGATGAATTGAGAAGTATGCTTTTTTGTATCTATTAGCAAAACATTTGATTCTTCATAATTATCTCCATATTGGGACCACACATCAATCAACTTTTTCTCATAAAATTGTCATGTTCTACTTGCTTCCAATTTCGTTTGCAAATGACAATGAGACGCATCCCATGCAAATTTAAAGTCCTCTATATCAATATTTTATTTTTCAAGTACTTTTCGGATGTACTTGTCAGTGACATTTAATTTCCATATTGCAACATCATAATTTCTCAAGCAATATCTTAATACTTCTCACTAAAAAGGCATTAAAAAATAGGAGCTATCACCAAACTGCCAATTTGATTCTCTTTGAATATGAAAATTTTGTTCATATTTGGTGTATGATTGAAAGAATACTCCTTCCATTTCAAATATCAACAACATATTTTGACTTGTAGTAATTCCCATATGTATCTGCACTGCAACCACATGTATGATATTAACGTATCTCCACTTCAACACTTCATTGCTTAAGGACATAGAAACCTATAATTTTAAAAATGATGTTGATATTTATTATGAATTATTTCTATTTGTATGCAAAGGTAATTTTACAATGAGTTCAAAGTATCACAAAATACAAATACAATTGCCCCATTAAAATGAACAAACAAATAATATGTTTACTTTATACATACAACCTAATACATTTAGTTAATTTGTATGGAATAAAAGTCTTATAAGAATGTATTAACCCACCAATTAAATCATTGATTTTAAGACTTACAAATATTTATTTAATTGCAATTTAAAAATACAATTACAATGGTCTAGTGCAAGTAAACAAACTAATTATTTATTAATTTTCACATACAATATAATACAATTTTAAAATTTCAAACCTAATTAATTATATGTTAATTTATAGAGTTTCTACCTTAGTTTTTTTGTGTGGTTCTTTTAGTACAATTTGTATGTTTATTGTTGGTGCTACGTACAACTTAATATAGTTTTTCAACTTATATGGAATAAAAAGGGTTATAAGAATGAAATGGGTCATCCTTTACATTGTTAATTCTTAAGAGGTATAACGATAACTTAGACCACATTTAAAGCCAATAATTGAAATAATATAATTAAAACAAGTAGACTAGTTATCTATTAATTTTACATACAATGTAATCCATTGTAAATGAAAATATAGCATGGGAAATTTTGATATGAAAACAATAAATGACCATTCATCTCACCAAAAATAAAGACAATAAAAATATTTTATTTTTAGTAATGACAAACCAAATCAACAACTCTTTTATTATTGTTGTGAAATAAAAGTAATAATTCATGATGTCATACATATAATAGCATGATATAGACATCTGCAATCTTAAGGTACTTCTAAATGTAATTGAACATCCTTCAAAATAGCTCGCACATCTGTAGCCTTGTTGAGTTTATGCAATATTCCCTATAGCTAATTGATCAACCAACTATCACCTTGATTTGCTCTAATGAATGGAGGGGCAAGAATCACATTTTCTTTTGGATTCTCTTTCACTCTCTTAATTAAACAATCAACTATAATAGTATTGATTGCACGATATTGGGTATGCATTTCCCACACTTTTTTCAATGATTTAGTGTGTATAACTTTCGTTGGATTGTCAATGACCTTATGTCCCTTTGGTGGTTTATAGTCTGAAGTAGTCCACTTAAACACAACTTTATCTTGTAATGTTTTTGAAACCAACGTTTTTAGAAATCTTGTAGTGCTTTGTTTCAAAGCTGTCATCCAAATTGCAATGTCAATAGATTCATTTTTGAAACACATTTCAAAAAATGATTTTGCATGTGGATGAATCCAAAATAATTTTTTCTATATTGTGTAATTAGCATTAGCTCCCATTTTCTCAATATTCCCTTTGTTTGTTGCTTCATCTTCAGTGCTATGATAAAAAATGTCCTTTAGTTCAAAAATAAGTAGTTTCTTTTCAGTTATTCTAGCTGCAACACAATGGAAAATAATATAGTCAAACCATTTTATTCATGTTACAAAAATTACTAAAAAAATTGTTGAAACAATACACTTAGCTTGAGTGGTTTTTGCACTATTTATAGATGAAACAATATTTTCTTTTATCATCTTGATTGGACCTAGAGTAAACATATTAAACCTTCAATCAAATACGAATTATACTTCTTATTAAACCTTCAATCAAATACCAATACCAAGAAAAACATTAGTAATGCAACCTTTAAAAAGAAACACACACAGACACACCTTTAACATTATTTTGATTGTTAATTTTATCGTTTTTATTTGTTCCTATAATAAAAATATACAATGTTATGGTAGTTGCAAGCATTAGAGTTTGAAGAATAATAAGATAAACAAGAAGACAAGTTATAAGTATATGATACGACATTATCTTCATATTTGTAACATTAAACCTCATCATCATCTTCGTTACCTTTATTTTTCTCCAAATTAAACATATAAAATATTTTGAACTGTGAAAATGAATAGAAACATTAAATAACAAGGAAAACAAGTGGACAAATTATAACTACATGATGTTATATTTTGTTGTTGATTAAAGTTTTGTTTAACTTTCATTTGATCAATGTCTTGGTTCTCTTTGCTTGTCACTATAATAAACATAAAAAAATGTTATAAATTGTGACAATGAAAAAAATTCATTAAACAACTATACAAAAAAAGAATCATCTACAATCATCCATAATAATATTTTCTTCTTGATTGTAGTTTTGTGGGACAGTCCCCTAGTCATTATATTCATTCTCTTTATTTCCAACTATAATCAACATATGAAATGATATGAATCACAATAATAAAAATAATAATTTAGAATAATAAAAAAAAAATAAAAAAATATAGAGTTACAATTATTAATACCCATTTCTATCTCCATCGTTCCATGGTCATCGTCTTGATTAATTTCATTCATCTCATAATTCCCTATAATAGTCATCCACAAATGTTATGATTATGGAAATTAAATAAATTGAAAAATTATCAAGATAAAAAACCAAACAAATTATGTACATGGTATGATAACTTCTTCCTCTCCTCCTTCTCCTCCTGTTTCCACCTCCATACTTTTCTCAATAACGTAAGCACTATGTTGATTATTTTTTTGCTTCCCACTTTCATCGCTCTCTGTTTTAGAATCTCCATCATTGGTCCTTACAATAAATACTTTGACAATTAAGAAATATGAAAAAAATAGTATCGAAAGTATTATAAGAAAAAAAATAAATGAATTGTAGTACCTGAATTTTCCAAGAAGTTAATGGATCCTGAATTTGATAGTCGAAAAGATTTGTAATTATTTAACATGATAGTCCTTTGTGACTCTATTTGCACAACACATGAAATTCTTCTTCCATATGTACAACATGCCTTGATTAAATTTTTCCCCGCATAAAGAGAAATAACCACTTTTGCATCACTACATTGTTGGTGTTTTCCCGCTAAATCCATCAAGAAAACATAATCTCTCTCATTTTCATCAAATGTGTGAGAGTATTTTATAGCCTCCAAAATTTTTAATTTTGAAGTAGAGAAATGCATAGTAAGAACTATATCATAACTATAATTGTTTTGGGACTTATATTCATAAAATCCACTAGTCATTTTAG
>Ga0181465_100712_pt1 | contig 13979 bp, 11 predicted proteins | sample InSIn3gowninarea_FD_119076 | JGI IMG/M metagenome (GOLD analysis project Ga0181465, IMG submission 119076) | Clean room microbial communities from NASA Spacecraft Assembly Facility at Jet Propulsion Laboratory, Pasadena, California, USA -... ... | reverse complement strand
AAATGTTAGGCACATCGTCTCTTGTGACTCCCGGCTGCAGGAACAATCTGAAGCCTTCAGCATCTTCTACAGCTTGTGTACTACCTTGGCCCTGATGCGGCGTCATGGCATGGGCAGCATCTCCAACAAGAACAGTCCTACCTTTGACATAGCTGGGCAATGGATCCTGGTCTCGTAACTGCCAGAGTTTGATATTTGTAGCAATCCTGCCCAGCACAGTCAGCGTTTGCATCCCCTTTTGTGTGGTGCCTTACTCACCTGAGATAGTCGAGTACCCAAGGGGGGTAGTCGTGGAATATGCTAAGCATTTCGTCGCGATCACCAGCAGCGGACCACGACTCTGTTGCTTCATTCTTGAGATTCTTGTCCGAAGTGATGCAAACGAAATTTATCAATTGAAAGTCGCGACATGGATATATCACCACAGACCGCAACGTCTCATCAAACGAGTACACCATGGACAAGCAGACCGGCTTATTGCGGTCAATAATCTCAGGCAGCTGGCCGACTTTCTCCTCGATCTCCGAAGATGGGATTGTGAAGCGGAAGGCTGACAAACCAGAGGGCCTAGCTGTTGTAAATGCAGCGTTACCGACGATGAATGGACGAACGACAGATTTGATGCCATCGGCGGCTACAGCAGAGAATCAATGCTTGCACTTGGATCAGCCCAGCTCGCATGTCACTTACCCACAATCAGATCTGCCATGAGAACGTCGCCATTCGCAAAGGTCACCATTCCCGCTTCTGGGTCAACATCCACCACCTCTCGACCATAGACAACTTTTGCCGGCTGCCCAGGAATGCCTGTCGTCTCGGAGTCCGCCGTGGCCAAGCGTATGAACTCGGTCCTCAAATCTCCACGGTGGTGAGCTAGCCAGTCCGCTCCATACTTCTCAGCACACTCGATCTGCTTGTCCAGTTTCAAATTTCCTTCTCTGTCGTATACCTTGGTCACTTTCACAGGCAAAGACCCGGCCCTGCACCGGTCGAAATGCAGTGTGTCGAGAATGCGGACTCCGTTAGGACCAATAGTAATAGCCGCACTGACTTCTGTTTGATTCGAGCTGCGCTCGTAAATTGTCACGTCGTGTTTCTCACGAAGGACACGACCTGCGAGAGCCCCAGCGAGGCCACCACCAATGATTATAACGCTCAGCCGTTGTTGGTCCTGCGACGACATACTGTACATGTACTTGAGAATCAGCTAAAATCTCAGCGTCCTCATGATATGGGAGAAGCAGACACGATTGCCTACGTATACTTGTAATTCTCCCAATTCGATTCCATGCTTGACGCTTTAAGGTCGTGATTGTGCTTCCTCCACATCGGAACTTGTCCTGCAATGCCTCTCCCCACACTCCGCGGCCCTGGAAAATATACTTTTCTGGGGGGAGATTGTGGAGAAGTCGCGGTGTGTTTCACGGTTCGCCATCAGCAACAACGCGGAGCAACAGGGGGCAAAGCAGCGTGAGTGTTATAAATTTATGATGCCCCCCCCCCGTCTCAACCCCGTTCCACAGTACTTATACCAAATGAAACACCACAAAGCACATGCACCCACATCTCCCACCTATGTAAAACCAACATGATCCCCTCAACCTACAGTAACCTATATATACAAGTACAATGCATTGAACAACAACGAAATTCACAACCATATCTCAGTCCCTCAAATCAATCCTGCTAATAGATAATTACCTAACAAATCATCACATTCCAGCCTCTCTCTCTATCCAATATCACCCAGAGCATTGAAATCTATATCCCTTTTGACGCTGACGAACGAACCACTAGCAAAGAGGATCAACCATCATCCCCCCCCTGCTTGTCCGTGTCTTCGATGCCCGTCTACCGCGTGCGTGCATGTACCTTTCCTTTCTTGATGCTGTTGTGAAAAGAAGAACTCTCTTCGACCGTAGCATAGTCATTTTCAGTCTTCAGTACAACTTGCCGACTTCGGTCATAAATACGTAACTTCAAGAGCTTTTGACGAGATCATTCTTCAGAGCCGCCATGTTTACGGATTAGAGTCAGGGGAAGAGAACATAGGTACACAGGATCAAGGCCGATGCTGATGCCAGTGTTATTGATTAGTTACATGCCGACCAGACTGGTCTCCGGTCTATTTATGCAGAATAGTCCTCCTGATACATGATGCACATTCAGCTCTTCGCTGTTCACGACGCACTTCCTTTCCCCTTGAGAACTTTATTGTCTGCATCGACATCTCCCAAAAACCGCTCCCACGTGTCGATGACTCCCTGGTAAAACTCGATGTTTCTTCCTGCTAATGTGCCCAAACTATCTCTAAACTCCAAGCCCTTGATCCTTTCGAAGTCGTCCACCTCTTTCACAACTTGAGTATCGAACATCTCAGATGTGCTCTTCGCAATGTCGACCTCCCTGTTCAACTCCTCTATCCTCAACTCCAATCTTCGGGCTCGTTCGCGTCTTGCTTGTTCGTGGTCTACTCCTCGAATGTCTTCGACCTTGTTGCGAATAAAGGTTGCTGGGTTCAGTGACGAGGAGACACCATATTGAGCTTGAGAGGCGAGAGTGTCCCGTTCTTGTGATGCTCTTTGAAGGTAATCTGTCAGACCTTCGAAATCCAGCTGCTTCTGCTCCCGTGTTCGGAGGAGGGCTTTAACAGAGGCAATGTATGCGTCCATGTCCCGCAGGGAGCCAAGGTAATTCTGATCCGTATGGTCTTTCAAGCCCTTCCAACCTCGACTTGACTCCTCCACACATCCTGCGAACATTTGCACTGGCGCTTCTAATGCCGGTTCCAGCGGTGTTAGCTTCCGCATATTGGTCGCTAGGTCTGCATAGTCCTGCTCTAGGTCTCCTTCTCTCCGAACCACGCGTGCGACTATCTTCTCCACATGACTCAGATCCTCATCCAGTTTGTTCAGCCGTTCCATCACTTCTGTAAACCGTCGATCTGGCTTATGCACTTTCGTGAACGCATTCAGCATGGTATCCGCGACATTATCGAAGAAACCTTGCGGAGGCGTCGGTCCCACTGGACCTTCACTCGCCGTACTACTCCTAGCCGGTCGTAGTTTCATCTGCTGATTCCAGTCTTGGGTTTCGAGGAAGAGCAGGAATATTGGCGCTCGGCGTAGGATGGGGTGTTGGGTTATTCGCTTGATAAATCGGTGTAATGACCATGCTCTCCTGTGTGTGAACTCTGTGCTAAAGCGGTCGCCGCGAACGTACGCCATGCTATTCTTTTCGGGCAAGGGCGGCACGGCGGCAGCTTGATAATCTTTGTAGAGGGTATGCCGAAGAAAGACAAAGTCTGTAAACCGTCGTCGGACATAGAAATCGGGTTTCATGAAGGAATTGAAGTCTGACTAACGTGTATTAGTGGACAGCATCAATTCGTAGATCTGAATTCTTACGTGTGTAGTGATCTTGTAGGATACATATGCGTCCTTTGTACCGTCGTTTTCCTTCTGAGGAGAGTCTACCGTGCATTCGAGTTCACCATCTGGTCCTATGCCAGCTAGATCTATCTCGTCTGCATTGTCGCCGGCTTGCCGCTCGCTAGCACTCGAGCTCGGCCGTCGTTCGCTTAAACTGCGATGGGGAAGAATGGCTTGATCCTCGAAGGTTGGACCGGACGGGGATGTTGATGCATGATCATTGCGATCCCATTGTACACTATCGAAGCCAGACTCTTCCTCCATCTTCAGGTGCTAGTAATCTTGGAGCCAGATAGTGGACGAGAGTTGCAGTACGTGGCTGGATTGATTTCAAGATGGGACTCGGTCATGAAATGCTAACTCCGCAATTTGGATGAATGTGTAATGCTACGACGCGTCTAGAACATCTAATGCGCGTGCTTTACAGCCAGCAACCAGCAGTTGAAGTGAGTGGTAGGCACATGCAACACAGCAGCCGGTGCTGCATAGACAGGTGGGATTGTCGTACGTCACATGTCGAAGCACTAACGGTTAATGGCTAGTTCACATTAAAGGAGGCCTTTGTCAACAGTGAGAACTTTCGATAAACAGGGAGCCTTGTTTCTCGATTCGTACACTAGAAGGCTGCTGCTTTTGTGTTTGCTACAAATTAATCGAGGGCTCTTACCACCATGTGTCATCCTGTACATGATTGAAATGCCATACATCATCTCGATCCGTGGCATGTTCAGCCTCAACCCAACCCCAACGCCAATCATCTAAAAATCAAAATCTTTTCTAAACTGGTCCAAGTTCATACCAAGTCCCACCTTCTCCGTCAAATCTCGTCGACCCATACCACTAAAGGCGCGCCGTAGAGTATCGTATATGTTGTTGCTTTCGTTTTGGTAAATCATTCGTTCGAGTTCAGCATCGCCGATCGGATTGCCGCTCCCATCATCTAATACTTCCCTTGCTTTAGCGAGTCCTTGCGCACCGGCCGCTCGATGCAAAGACAATGCTCCTAGAAGATGTCCAGCAGCCTCGGGATAGCAGCCGATATTGATACATGAAACACCGAGATTGTACCGTGCTCTTACGAAGTTCGGATTCTCTTCTAGTGCGCGTGAGTACGCTGCAATTGCTTCTTCTGATTTGCCAGAGTTTGCAAGCGTTGCACCAAGTCGATTCCATAACAGATGCAGCTGGCCTTCTTGGTTGATGGTGCCTTGCTCGTGGGACGCAAGAGCGGAATTGAAGCAATCAATGGCCTTGTCGAAATCCTCTTGCCCATAAAAGAGAACACCAAGGCCTACTTGAACATCAGGATCCATTAACTCGCCGGAGGGAGATAATTGTGCAGCTTGTATGAACAGATTGGTGACTTTGTCATGAAGAACAATTTGATCCGAGAAACCAATATCGGCTGGAGAAGATAGCTGCTCAGGCGGGCAAACCTGAGGGTATTTCACGCTAAGCCATCGCTCCAATGTTCGATATGCCGTGCTGTCGTAACCCTCGTTTGTATATGAGACTGCTAGACACATTAAGGCGTCTAGATTCTGTGGGTCGAGTTCTAATGCTCGCTCCAGTGCTCGAATTGCTGGGGACTCCTTTTCGTTCTGCGCCTGCGCGTTACCCAATTGAACCCAAGCATCGACGTGATTCGGATCCTGTTGAACAGCCGCTTCGAATGCTAATGCAGCCAGGGACAAGTTACCGTGTGTTCTCATAATTTCCATGCCTTTGTCAAAAGCTGACCGTGAGGGGTCCTGCTCTTGCAGGAAGGGATTGTTCTCCTCAAACATGTAGTTGCCAAGCATCGGTTCTCTTTCGAATGCATTGTGTGTGTTTAGGCCCATGTTCGCATCGAAGTTATCCCACGCAGCGTAATCCTCGCTTGAGAAGAGATTGTCGTCCATGTCTTGTGTCATTTGCCTAGACTCATGTTCAGCTTGTATTCCTCTCCAGGTCCTCTCGAATTCATCAAAATGGTCAGCGTGGGTGGGTACAGACCTGTCCATATCGTTGAGTTCTCTCTCCATTGCCTCCCGAGCCTCCACAGACACGTTATCTTGTTTGTCTAACTCCGCAAACTGCTCCTCCCAGTTACTGTCATCCAACTCAACCATTCTCGTTTTACCTTTTGCGCTATCCATGGCCTGTGGTTGTTGTTGCATCTGTATTCCGCCACCGTACATACCCATACCACCCCCATACATGTTCATGCCCATCGGTCGATACAGACTGCTTACGCCCTGCATGTTCTGCGCCATTGGAGACGCTGCACGCGCAGGACCTGCCTGGCTCTGCTGGAATCTGGAGAATTCGGCTGTATTGAAACCATTGGTGCGACTCTGTCCCATCTTTGGCGATGCAAATGCTGCTTCCATCCTCGATTGCTCACCAGGATCAAATTCAGCTGTCCAGCCCGGCGAAGGAGTCCTTTGGGCCATGCCTTGTATATTTGGTAAATCTTGTCTCATCTGTTCCATTGCGAAAGGCTGTGGGATTGGTCCTGCTTGTTGAAACTCGTTCATCATCTGTACAACGTCAGTCTTGTTCGTTGCTGTACAGCAAACACAGATACCTGATCGGACCCATTCGGTGCCATCCTCGATCTCATCGTTTCTCCCAATGCACCCGGCGCATTGCCGACCATACGGTCTCGCTGCAATGAAGTGTCATTCTGTACGTGCTTGGTGAATTGTGTTAGTGGGTTGCCTGCTGTCGAACACTCTGCGCCGCCGAGAAAAGACATTATGGTTGCACAAGAGACTTTTAACCGTATGTGCACTTATTGCAGAGACCGTGTATGCTAACAAGACTGATGTCACCTAATTCGAGAAAAGCATCACCAGTGTTGTTAAATGATGTTGGACGGCGTATTTGAGTGAACTCGCCACAACTGTACGGTACAAAACGATACGAGCCTCGGTCAATTTATGCGCCTGGTTTTAACCGGGATTAACACATGCATGAGTCTGCCGCATCACTTTGCTGTCCAACTTTTCTGGGGTACTCCGTAGAATATGCTGGATTGCAAATATGAATCAAGTCTCGAATCATTCAAGAACTCAAGTCTGACAAGCTTAAACCTGCATGTAGGCATGAATCGGAAGTCTGTATTCAAGAAGGTAGGTTGATCCGCACCCCTCACATTCAGACAGCGACATGGTTGTCTGGTCTTTACTGCAGTGACTGTAAAGTCGAGATTCTTGAACAATGGAGAGAGTACTGGCAGTGCTAACATCTTTACCAGATGTCACTGTGGTATGTGAGCTGAGAATTGCTGTAAATTATTTGAAGCTACAAATTTGAACTTCGTTCATTCTTTCGACCACACAGCTAACCTGCGCATCACACATCCAAACTGGCATGTTTCAAGAACACAAATACTGTTTGATTTTCCGTTTTGTACACAAGAATGTCCAAAGGACATTTGCGGACCCCTCCCCGAATTGTCGACTGATCGCGCTTGCAGGATATCTTAAACACAGGCTTGCCACCGCTTGTGAATTTTATCACAAACTTTTGAGCTGCACAATACAGGCCCTCTTCTTTCGTGATTGTACCATTGTCCACACATCATCATCTTCTACTGTCTTCTTTCGATCACCGTGGTGTGTTCTTCGGAGCTGTGCTAGGCCCGAAGGAATAGTCAACACGCAGTTTTCGGCCGTATGTCTCCTTACCGTCCAGCACCTTCATAGCTTCCATGGCACTCTTGACGTCAACAAAATCAGCATGGGCAAATCCTCGTGGTTGACCAGTTCGTCTGTCAATGGCCACCCGCACGTCAATAACATTTCGAATGCCACGGAAGAGGTTGTTGAGATCTCGATCAGTCATCTCAAATGACATGTTGCCAATAAACAGTGTCTTGCTTGGTGCATTTTGTACCTTGTTTCTCTTTTCTTGGTAATCGGTTCTTGAGCTTCCTTCGGTCTGGTGAGCAAAAGCGACTAGCAAACGACGACCTTCGAATAGCTGCTGATTGAGATCATTGACAGCAGCTTGGGCTTGCTCTGTGGTCTCGAATGTGAGGTATGCAAATCTTGTATATTGTTAGCTTCTTCCAAGACGAAACACGAAACTCAAGCGCCAACTAACCCTTTGCTGAGACCTCTGGCATCGCGAATCAGACGCGTATTTTGGATAGTACCAAAGCGGGAGAATTCCTTGTTCAAGTCGTTCTCTGTGACATCGAAGAAGAGGTTGCCAATATAGACTGTCGGCTTTGGTTGTGGTGCCTCTCGGGGCTCTCGAGCTGGACGAGATGAGGCGAATCTCCCACCGACTGCACCACTCACCGCATTGACAGCCCTCTCAGTAAAGCTTTGTTCCTGGGATGCGGTCGCAGCGTCTTCGTCTACCTCCACGGGAGCAGCAGTTGACTCGGTGGATGCCGGTGTGGCATCAGTCTGGGTAGCAGCATTCTGTTCAGAAATGGCATTCTCCACTTCCTCTTGTGGTGTGGGTTGTAGTTGAGAAATTGGTGCTTGCTCGCTCGACGCCCATCTTCTCTGGAACGGTAATGATAGGGGCGCTGATTTCGTTCTCAAAGATAAAGAGGCAAAGGATGTAACAGATCGAGGTTTAGCAACAGTCGAGATGGATGGAGATGCGACCAGGCGCAAAGCTGCTCTTCTGAGAGAAAACCTGTTTGACTGTCAACTCTGATGCCGTCGCATCATTTCGTTCCACTCACATTATGTAAGTACAATCAAAAGAAGGACTATATAATACAAAGGCGTGAAAGCAGTTGAGGCGATGATTAAATAGATGTTGTTGTGGTGAAGGAAACTTGAATAAATTTCGATGAAGACTGCGGCTTCTCCTGTCGCTGTAGAAAATGCACCATGACATTATTTGACACGAGCCGTCTGACCGTTTCTGGTAAGCTTTGACAGTGGAGCAGTTGGATAATGATACGCCGACACCCAAAATATCATATCACTACTTAGATGGTCACTATGTACATACCTACCTTGGTAGATGGGCAGGTAATGTTACAGCTGTCTCAAGATGAATGCAAGCTTTACGACGAGTTGAGTCCTAGTGGGTGCCATGCACTTCTTTTCTGGTTGTTCAGCTCTCCATGTAGATACACAAAATTGGATCAAGCTTGATGGCAGGACTACCAACAGCAACTGCCAACTTTGAGAATCTGAACATGATACCACTAACTTAAACCACTTGAATGCCTTGCAGTGCAGCTTTTCGATCCAGCACCCTTCATTCCAATAACCCAGCCTCCCCACGATTCTAACAGCTTACCGATGAATGCACGTTTCGGATCATGTTCTCAGTCAATCTTCGAAGACATTCTCTTTGGCAAGCACTTTCGCCTACAATCACCACACAAGAATATCTCAAGTTAAGAGGTAGGAAACGCCACAAGCCTAGAAAGTGTATTGATATAGTCAGAAACGGAGACCGATGAGTTCGACCTTGCTATTAGTGATCGTCTTGGTCGAACAACAACTCATATCTGGTTAATTGATAGCTGCCGCATTCATGAGCAGTATGCAGAACTCGACAGATGGTTGGATCGAGACACGCAAGCATATCGTGTTGTGATGCTTGTCTCTTCAGGCGATGCTCAAAATGCTGCTGAAGTACTCCAAGATTTGCAGATTCAGTATGAGTTAGCTCATACCAATGTGGATAACGATGTTCTAACCGTCAAAGCATCATTGACAGAGGCAGTATAATACCAGTGCTTTACGTGTCAAGTGTCGGACAGGTAATGGTGACGCTGAAGACATTCGACCACAGCTCTGTGCAAACCAGCATCCCGGCTGCACCTGAGCCAGAGCCAGCAAGAGCCATGTCGTATTGCACGAGCTCGGCGCCTCACAAACTGCTCAACGACCAGGAAATCCATATAGTGCAACGAATTTGCGAATCGATTGAGGGGCTAGAAAAGGTAACAAGAACAGTGGAAGGCCAAGCACAGTTGTATCAGCATCTCGGACCGAGAGTTGCGAAAGCCATGATCGAATTTTGGGAAGACGAGTGGATTGTGTAATCAGGATGCTACATGAAGTACTCTCCATTATAATTCTACGAGAGAGTTATGACTGTCAAGAAAGAGCAGATAGCCTTCGTTGCACTAGTGTTGGTCTTTATACCGATTGCTCTTGTCCTCGAGCAGGGTAGATAGTGAGTTAGGCCATGCTTTGAATTTGACACAAATACTGTACTGCTTTCCACGCTGGATTGTCCAATGCACTTCTCGTGGAGGGAGAAACGAAGAACAACGGAGATGATGATTTCCTTGTAGCTCAGCCACACTATACGCCACAACTTCACCTCTCATCATACGTAACTTGACCCGCCCACGCCGGCATAGGTACTCGCTTGACTCGTCAGGCTCGTTTGTAAAAGGTATAGACACAAAACATATTATCTTTGTTGCCTGAAATTCCACGCTGCCCTTCGTGGCTTCTTATAATCTTCGCACGTTCTTGTTACTCTATTCGTGCCATCTTCTGCTCTTCGCGCATCTATGAACAGAAGTACATAGTTTACCGGCGATGGTAGGCCACATAGCATTGTCAGCGCATGTTCGTGCTAACGACGATAGGGTCAAACAAAACGCCGTGAGGGAAAGTCCTCACGCCCTGCCAAAGCATCGCTATTCGGCGGTGGCAGGTCGGGCGCTGATGCTGACGGACAACCTCAGATCAAGAAAGCTGCTTTTGAAATCACAAAGAAGAAAGAGGTTGGGGTGTCGGATTTGACACTGCTAAGCAAGGTCTCAAACGAAGCCATCAATGACAACTTGAAGAAAAGGTTCGAGAATGGAGAAATATATACCTACATCGGCCATGTATTGGTCTCGGTCAACCCGTTCCGAGATCTGGGTATCTACACAGAACATGTACTGGATTCGTACCGAGGGAGGAACCGACTGGAAGTGCCTCCTCATGTCTTTGCCGTGGCCGAATCATCCTACTACAATATGAAAGCATATCATGAAAACCAATGCGTTATCATTTCTGGAGAGTCGGGAGCTGGAAAAACAGAGGCAGCCAAGCGCTTGATGCAATATATCGCGAATGTTTCAGGTGGTAGCGATTCCTCAATTCAACGCACCAAGGATATGGTCCTGGCCACGAACCCTCTACTTGAATCTTTCGGAAATGCGAAAACTCTTAGGAACAATAACTCTTCTCGATTTGGCAAATACCTCGAACTTGAGTTCAACCAAGTAGGCGAGCCTGTGGGTGCCAAAGTCACAAACTACCTCCTCGAGAAATCTCGGGTGGTAGGACAGATCACGAATGAACGGAACTTCCATATTTTCTACCAGCTGACGAAGGCCGCACCCAATGAGTACAGAGAAACATTCGGATTGCAACAACCTCAATCCTACGTCTATACGAGTCGATCGAAATGTTATGATGTCCAAGGCATTGACGATGTTGGTGACTTTCAAGAGACTTTAAATGCCATGAAGATAATTGGTCTATCAAAACCTGAGCAGGACAACATATTCAGAATGCTGGCAGCGATTCTATGGATTGGTAACGTCACTTTCCGGGAGAACGACCAGGGTGGTGTTGATATCGCAGACCAGTCTATCGTTGACTTTGTTGCATACCTGCTCGAAGTGGATGCGTCTCACGTCAACAAGGCGCTTACCATCAGGATCGTAGAGACTGCACGAGGTGGAGGACGACGAGGATCAATATATGAGTCGCCTCTGAATCCTGTACAAGCGACAGCTGTGCGTGATGCTCTGGCCAAGGCACTCTATTTCAATCTCTTCGACTGGATTGTGGCACGAACGAATAAGTCACTTCAAACACGAGCCAAGGTGGAGAACACTATCGGCATTCTTGATATCTATGGGTTCGAGATTTTCGAGAACAATTCGTTCGAACAACTCTGCATAAACTATGTCAATGAGAAGCTGCAACAGATTTTTATCCAACTTACACTGAAGGCTGAGCAAGAAGAATATGCTCGAGAACAGATTCAATGGACCCCGATCAAGTATTTTGATAACAAGGTTGTGTGCTCGCTCATTGAAGACAAGCGACCGCCAGGTGTATTCGCGGCTTTGAACGATGCTTGCGCTACGGCTCACGCAGATTCTGGTGCAGCAGATCAGACGTTTGTCGGCAGGTTGAACTTTTTGTCGAACAACGCCAACTTTGAGAATCGACAGGGACTTTTCATCATCAAGCACTATGCTGGTGACGTGAGCTACAAGGTGCAAGGCATGACCGACAAGAACAAGGACCAGCTTCAGAAAGACATCCTAAATCTTATCGGTGAAAGCTCAAACAGTTTCATGCACGAACTCTTCCCTCTTGAAGTGAACCAGGACGACAAGCGGAGGCCCCCAACTGCTGGCGACAAGATAAAATCATCTGCGAATGAGTTGGTCGAAACGTTAATGCAAGCTCAACCCTCATACATTCGAACTATCAAACCAAACGAGAACAAATCGCCGAAAGAGTACAACAACGAGAACGTGTTGCATCAAATCAAATATCTTGGTCTGCAGGAGAATGTGCGTATTCGTCGAGCAGGTTTCGCATACAGACAAGCATTCGATAAATTTGTTGAACGATTCTCCTTACTCTCACCAAGACTCTCATACGCTGGAGAATACACCTATACTGGCCCTATTGAACAAGCAGTCAAGATCGTTTTCGAAGATACCAGCATACCTAAAGAGGAGTACCAAATCGGTGTCACCAAAGCGTTCGTCAAATCGCCGGAAACTCTGTTTGGTCTTGAAACGATGCGTGATCGATACTGGCACAATATGGCCATCCGAATTCAACGTGCTTGGCGAAACTATCTCCGTTATCGTGCTGAAGCTGCCACGAGGATTCAAAAGTGCTGGAGGAAATCCAAAATTGGCATCAAGGAAATCGAGTTCCGGGACCAAGGACACAAAATTCTGCAAGGTCGAAAAGAGCGAAGAAGATTCAGCTTGCTGGGCTCAAGGCGCTTCCTCGGAGACTACCTTGGCATCAACATGCCTCGAGGAGCTGGGCAAGTTATTCGCGATGCCATCCATTTGAGCAGTCAAGAAAGGTGTATCTTCTCGGCTCGATGTGAACTGCTGGTGTCGAAATTTGGCCGATCGTCAAAACCTATGCCGCGCATTCTTGTCCTGACACCGAAAGCAATTTACATCGTTGCTCAGCAGCTCATCAACAACCAGCTTCAAATTGCCGCGGAAAGAACGATTCCGAACGGAGCCGTGAAGTTCATATCAGCGTCGAGATTGCGGGACGATTGGTTTGCTATTGGTGTCGGATCACCCCAAGAACCAGATCCGCTTATTAGTTGCCCATTCAAGACGGAGTTCTTCCTTCAATTCAAAACTGTCTCGCCTGGCGGTCTGAACCTCAAACTTGGAGACATGGTCGAATACAACAAGAAGCCGGGCAAACTAGCGGCTGTAAAAGTGGTGAAGGACCCTGCAGTGCCACGTGATGACATTTATAAATCAGGAACAATTCATGTCGGACCTGGCGAACCACCGACCTCTGTATCGCGCTTGACTCCTAAAGGTAAGACCATTGCACGGCCAATCACGACGGGAAAACTGCTTCGGCCTGGTGGACCAGGAGGGCAGTCATCGAAGGTGGCATCACGACCAAGGCCTGCTCCTGCACATAGACCCGTACCAGCTGCGATACCACAAGCTGCGCGGCCAGTTCCTGCAGCGCTTCCCGCACCAGTTGCCACAGTCAATGGTACAACGGCAGCTCCACGGCCAATCCCCGTACCTGTAGCACAGACAAACGGCCATGCTCGGAACGAATCAACAGCTTCAATACGGGTGCCTCCCCCTCCACCACCACCGCACACTGCTCCAGCACCTATGGTGGTTCCTGACAAGCCACAAGTCAAGGTAAAATATGATTTTGAAGCACCTGCTGCTAATCAGCTCAGCATCAAGGCCGGAGAGATACTCGAGCTGACACAGAAGGAGAACAACGGATGGTGGCTATGCAAAAACACACATACCGGGGCTCAAGGATGGGCGCCAGCAGCATACGTGGAAGAGATCGAACAGGGTCGAGCTCATCCACCACCACCACCTCCTCCTCCACCAGCTGCGGTCCCGAGACCAACATCTGTGACCAACGGGAATGGTACCAGTATATACGCTCAGGTTACAGCAGGGCGTTCTACACCACCAATACCACCGGTCAAGCGGCCCGTACCTGCTGGGCGAAAGCCCGCGCCGCACCCTCCAGCTCGGGATAGTGCGGTGAGTCTAGGAACTGGTAGCGGCACAGATTCTGGACGAGCGACGCCCAACAGTGTTGGTGGTGGCAGCCTGGCTGGAGGTCTTGCCGAAGCATTGAGAGCACGGCAGAATGCTATGGGCCATAAACGTGACGACGAGGACGATTGGTGAAGCACTATCGAGCCAGAGTAGCATGCCCTGCGATCTCGAGGTGCGTTGATTTTGATTCAAGCAGGCATGTGACTAATCAATAACACTGGCATCAGCATCGGCCTTGATCCTGTGTACCTATGTTCTCTTCCCCTGACTCTAATCCGTAAACATGGCGGCTCTGAAGA
>Ga0181465_100710_pt1 | contig 14001 bp, 13 predicted proteins | sample InSIn3gowninarea_FD_119076 | JGI IMG/M metagenome (GOLD analysis project Ga0181465, IMG submission 119076) | Clean room microbial communities from NASA Spacecraft Assembly Facility at Jet Propulsion Laboratory, Pasadena, California, USA -... ... | reverse complement strand
CTGCAGCATTGCTTTGAAAGCTAGCAGTGAGCTCTTCTACAGACTCTGTAGATAAAGGAGGATCGGGGCGAGGCATCGCGAGACAGGGACGGCACCTATAGGTAGGAGCTACGTAATGTCACGGGGCCGGCAGGTATAAGGATAGGTGCACGAAGATAGATAGATATATACTACGTACAGGCTGGCAGTACAGGCCAGGTGAATAACAGGACGTAGCTCAACGAGCTATCAATCAGTAAAGTCTTCCTTATATACTCTTTTGCACACATCGTGCGTACTTAGCGACGGTGAAGGCTTTGCACTCAGAGGCCGTACACCGCCGATGATGAGGCTGCTAGCCAGCAGCTCTAACACTGGCGGCGGACTCGAGTCCGCGCCGTCTGTACTTAGTGAGATTGCAACTCACCGCCGTGACATCACGCTTCCCTTTACCTTTGGCTTTAGCGTTAGCTTCTTTGGCTGCGGCTTCTTCCCCTCGCTTCAGCCGTTTATTTTGTAGATGCTCATAGCTAAATACTTGCCCAGTCCCCTTCTCGAGTATATCGGCTCCGATTGATCATCGGGGCTTAGTGTCAGCCTGGCACCTCAATTCACGAAGTATACTGTGAATTGTGTCTCACGTGACGTATCGTCCGTGCTCACTTCCAGGTTGTGTATATATTCGCTCTATGTAGCTAACTCAATACAACAACCTTCTGCTTCCTTCGTGTTTTCCCTGTCACACATTCGACACTTAGCTTCGTTGTTGACCGCTTTTAGGAATTTAATGCGGTTTTGCTGAAGAGTACTCTTAGTTAAGGATAGTTAAGTGGCTTTGGCGAGTTTTAGTAAGTGTCACTGTAAGTTCTGCTTGCTCGTTTCGTCAAGAGCACACGATAGATGAACACGCGCGCGTCAGCACTTCCGCTTCGATCGCAACTAGCACTGCGATCGCATCCGGTATGCCACTTGTTGCTGCTGTTGCCTCAGCTAATTTTCATCGATCTCCCATCCTGATTACACGCTCTTTGCAAATGTGTTGGTTCCACCGTCAGCTCCTCAAATCTTGTCGGTTCACGAAGTCGGCTCAATCAACTTGGACTTCGTCGCTGCATTTCCGGCAATTCACAATGATCTCACGCGACACCGACGTTCTTCGAAACTACGATGTGGAGCAATTCTACAAATATACCTCGGGTCGATGGCTTTGGAATGAAAAGGATCAACTTGCTCGTCGTTACGTTGAGTTCGATCTGCCAGGACTCCTCAAAGTCTCCGCGCAAGCAATTGGAGCTCGCTCTTGCGTTAAAATTGAGAAATTACCCGAAGGAAACTTTAATAAGGTCTTTCTAATTACTATGGACGATGGTCGAGAATTAATCGCCAAACTCCCGAACCCGAATGCTGGACAACCGCACTTTACGACAGCTAGCGAAGCCGCCACCATGGACTATGTATAAGCTCCTCGACCCATCACATCTGATGATTGCTGACATAGCTTTCGTTGCAGGTCCGAAATGTTCTTGGTATCCCAGTGCCCCAAATATACGGCTGGAGCTCCTCTACACACAATCCTGTTAGAGCAGAGTACATCCTGATGGAACGCAGTAGAGGGGTGGAATTGAGTAAATTATGGAACGACATGTCTTGGGAGGAAAGGCTTGAGGTTCTCAGTACCCTAGTAGGGTACGAAAAAGCCTTTGTTAATGCCAAACTTCCTATGCACGGGAGCTTGTATTACGAGAAGGACCTAACTAGCCCGAGCCCAAGTCAATTTCTCGACCCTGTCAATTCGATAGACAAGGGAGAAGCCTTCGTAATTGGGCCGACAACGAACGGGGCATTTTTCGACCAAGGAAGAGACTCTGTCGAAGTAAATAAAGGGCCATGTGAGCTCCATTGCCTTCGCGGCCATGCTCCTACCAAGCTAATTAGACGATAGGGCCTTCAATACAAGAATTCACACACACCCGCGCTATTCGAGAGCTAGCGTGCATCGATAGATTTTCGTCGTATCCTGGCCAGCAGGGGCTATTCAGCGGTCCCAATCAATACCGTCCAACCAGAGCATTAAAAGTCGGAGTACTCCAGGATTATCTGAAGGTCGCAACCCGGATTCTGCCCAACGATATCAACCTGTTAAGGCCGACTCTTTGGCACCCCGATTTACATAGTGATAACATCTTCGTTGACCCTTCCCAGCCGACAAAAATCCTCGACATTATTGACTGGCAGGCGGTCAACGTTTCCCCGCTCTTCCTCCAAGCACGTCATCCTTCGCTCATAGAGTTTGAAGGCCCAATACCAAAAGGCTTTGAGCCAATACCGCTACCTGATGGTTTTGATGAGATGAGCGAGGAGGCACAGCACCAAGCCAAGAACCTCCGAGCCGCTCAGTCTCTCTATAAGCTCTACGAAATCCTCATGCTGCGCCAATGTCCAGAGATTGCTCATGCGCTACAGTTCAGACACACTCTACCTGGTCAAATCATTGGATTGGCAAGCTCAATTTTCAGCGACGGAGAGCCAATCCTACAGGGAATGCTCATTCGACTTCAAGACGAGTGGGCCACATGTGTCACGTCTTCCATACCGTGCCCCCTTTCCTTTACTCCCAACGATAGAACTCAGCAGCAACTTCTCGAAACAAGTTGGAGCGAAGGTTTCCAGCTAATGCATGAGATTTTGACTGAGATTGGTGCATACCAGGGGTGGGATGGCTGGGTCAATCATAAGAACTACCCGGTGTATAAGGAGCGATTGGCCCGATGTCGCTTGAACTTTCTCAATCGCCACGCAAACACCGAAGAAGAGAGAAGCCAATGGATCCAAGTCTGGCCGTTCCAAGACAAACCTCTGCTCTAACTTCTATTTAAGCTTGAATCTGTAGAAAGTCAAACTTTTTCGCATGCCACTTGAGTCTGGGTGCAGCCATATGCCCATTCATGACCCTGTCTTGTGCATTTCAGGCATCCTTGGCTGTTGAAGACGAGGTATGGAAATCGGGAGACTTGCGTATACAAGGGTCAAAAGACAGGGCCCGATGTACAGGCTGCGCCTATGTCCAATTTCAGATTCTTAGCATACATGCGTCCCACCTGATATGAAATTTCTTCGACTTCATGGGCTTTCTCATAAACTCCCAAGTAGAATGCATTGATCATGCGATCCTGTCAGTATTGATCTGCATGTTGGACCGCTTCGATTTGCCGGTACCAGTCCATGACCAGTAACAGTCACCCAGTTGCACATTACGGGTATCTGCATAACAACTGTTGGCTAGGTTATTCAAGAAAAACTACATCATAAATTGGCTGGCTTATGGCATTGGTCTCCAGAGATCTGTCCAATAAACTGATATCTATACCAACTCTTTTGAAACCACCTTCCTTCATTTGACTGCCAGTTTACTAAAGATATTACTACAGGCAATACTGAAACCATGCAGCCATAATAAGAATAGTTACATTCCGAACTGGATTACATCGGCTCACGTCTCCAGCCGCATTGTGCATCATGAACTGCATCCGATCAATCTATTCTCATATCTGTTCCCATGAGCTCGCTTTTTATCTTTGGTTACTATTTATGTGCAAATACACATGTAGAATTTTACCTATATCGAAACGACAGTACCCTGAATCAATATACTACTTAGATCTAGCTTACATAAGCTAACGCAGCGTAGGCATGCGTGTCCATTCAGCTTGTATGTACCTCCAGCTTCTTCTCCGGTGCTATTACAACCCGTATTTTGGAACCAGTCCGAGAGCTTCTGCGCCCGGAAACAAGTAATACAGGGTGTATTGAGACGGTTGAGCGGGGTCCACTACCACTAGAGTGAGAAACATGTCTCTGGGTGAACGTTTATCAACCTTCACTGTATTGTTGACTAGGAGTATTCATTCAATTTTGCCGTCTTCGTTTCTTTGGGACATTCGTTATTTTGCACTTTCTGGTTTTCTTCGTGACTATCAATATCTCTTTTTCGCTCTGTGCAATGCTGCTTCACGCCTAAACTAGGCCATTTGTGGCACCAAATAAAGCAAAACATGCACGAACCGTCTTCATCACGCGTCTACGATCATGCTTTTAAGCCACAACAAGACATCAGTCTCCCTTCCACTAATGGAAGAGCTTAGCTCTACGTCATCTGGTGGCGCATCACCCACTTGATAAGATATGAATAGTAGCAGTAGTAGTAGTAATAATCTATTAACGTCCCGGTATATTTAGCAGTTGCCTTTATATACATAACGACCTCCCTTGGGGTATAGGGGACGCGCCAGGCGCTAGATCGGAGGCGGATCTTGTGTGAGCAGCCTCTCAGTAGAGACACTTCTTGTCTTCCTTTCCTCCATGCGAGAGTAAAAGAGAATATTTCAGTTCAGGGGAATGCCACTGTCTTTACCTATCTACAGGGGTGAACTGTGTTATGGGCGTGTTTTCCGGGAGCTAGACTCTTTTCGCAAGGCGAAGAAAATCAGCAAAGTCTTCAGGATTGCTGAGTACCATAGCGCGCAAGGGGGGTTTTAGGGTGTTGTGATGCAACTATTTCAACCCCTGTCAGCACCATGTTGAAATAGATTGAGATGTGTCAGATATGTGACAGGGAAAACATGAAGGAAGCAGAAGGTTGTTGTATTGAGTGAGCTATGAAGAGCGAATATATACACAACCTGGAAGCAGTCACGTGGCAAATAGGACACGTGAGACCCAATACACGGTATACCACGTGAATTGGGGTGCCAAGCTGACAAGATGTTGCCAAAACATTTTCTCACTTGAATTTGTCGCATCACAATATCCTAGAACCCTCATTCCGCGCTATGGTAGTTGCTGCAGATAGTCAATACCCTCCTCAGTGTTAATTGGTGGCCAAGCAGGCCGCGCAGGCCACTGCAAGAACCAGCGTCGCATTCGTGGACAGTGTACCAGGTGGTACGGAGACTTGTCTTTTCCGCAGGAGCAACGGAGAACTGTTTCGTCATGTTTGTATTTTCGGTGATACCACGCAAAGTCGCCATGCATCGTCCGTATAGCAAGAAGCTTGGCTAGCACGGGTCGGCTGAGAAGATATGAATAGCTGTACATGCAGTAACTAATTGTGAATGACAGGGGGATGCGTCCTTCCGAGTTGCTGCTATCCAGCAAAGTGGCTATAAATCAGAGAGTAAAAAATTTCCAGCTCGGGTTCACCGCACACCGTTTCATGCAAACCTCACTAGAACCTGGGATAGAATCCTTCAGCAGCGGCAGAGAACTGAGGGGCTGTATATAGGGGCCAAATACTACTACTACTATTATCTACCGTGAAACAGTGCCTGATGGTGACAGATCCCTTTCAAGAAAGTATTGTACGCAGCCAAATCATGCAATTGGATTATGCTAGAATATGTGGCGCGATCAGGCTGCAAGATTCAGGATCTATAACAGACCATACGACAGAGTATTTGCATGGGCTCATGCTTGTGCAGCTTTAGTCACTTGGCGAGATGTGTCTTTGTCCTCAAATGGGATCTTGTATTTTAGGCCTGACACTGCGCTAGTACAATCTCTCCGAAGGATAAATTTTGAGTTCAAGACGCTTACTTCTCGACTATCTCCAATTTGTCTCGCAATTGAGAAGATTTCTCGGGTTTCATTACAAGATGTCGATCATTTTTGATGCTTTGCAACATCTCTTTTCGGTGACACCAAAGCCTTGGACTCTGGAGGAGTATTGCGGCCTACTTTGTCGAGTTTATATTTACGGAAGCACTGGCCCCTTGGAAAGTCGAAACACAAAGGAATGTCAATCGCACTTACAGGCCATTATGGACCCCTTAATTGGTAACCGGATTTGCGACGCCATTAAAGAGTACCAGTCGCACAACAGTCAATACTCCTGCAAAGAATTGACGCTTCTCATGAAGAGATTCATTATGGCGTAATGTGCACGCTACTTCAGTTAGATGGGGTCCGCATTGAAGACAGAATCTAAAATGTGGTTATGGCTTATTTCGGCGAGCTAGGTAAGCCAGTACCTTTAGGTGTTTGTGATAAAAGCTGATTAATGAGAATCGAAAGAGAAGCCACTGTAACCTTGTATTGGATGCAGGGATGTCACTCAAGGGTCACATGATCTATAGTCCACTCAGCATATATAGACTCACTCCCATCCGGCTCACTCGGAGACACAATCAATCATCTATGACACCTTTCATATCTGCACTTTAGTGACAAGGGATATTGGATTTTCAGAGATAAAGCGTGATGGTATTTGATACAACGTACATAAGCGCGAAAAATGAGTTATCTGTATCTCTTCCAGTGCTGAAAAACATTTTGTCGTTCTTCTGCTGGTTGTCCCGGCGGTGATGCTCTCTCTTACTGTTGGTAGGCCCTATAGCACTAGTGCGTAGAGTAATAAAAAGGGATAACAGGTTCTAACGATTGTACATTGGTTCTACTTGTCTTGTTCGTTGTTTGGAGGTAGTGGTATACTTATACGCTGCGGGGTGCCACTTTGCTCAATCCGCACGATACCCAATACGGTCACAAAGTGACCTGTCACTTCTTGACGATATCAACACAACATTGGTCGATACATGTCTGATGTTGATATCCCTGTCTTGGGAGCGGATACACTTGTACAGCCGATGTTGATCCTCATTACCGGTTCCAACACTTACACTAATTGCGACTTTCCCAAGCCGACACTCGCAATGAGTACTAAAATCTCTATGAACATAAAGACTCCTTAATACAGTTTGAATACAGATGTTATTAGCACGCCATTTATTTGTTCGTTTCCAGCCTCACTTCCTGCAGCTATGCTCCAGAGTTGGTAACAAACAAATCAAGCCAGATCAAGACTCACGAACCGCCCCAAGTTTGGGGTATGCAGTGACATGGATCTGATAATGCTGATTGTAGAAGACTTTGTCACTATTATAGAGCACGGCAACAAATACAGGGGCTTACATGCATGCATGGGACGGTACAGACCTCATTCGACCTGCATTCTGCAATTTAATCCTTAAAGGTTTTATGGCTGATACAATATTCGAAATACTGGTCGCAGGGCAGAAACAGGGCAACAAGGTAACAGGAAAAGGTCCTGTGTGCCTTTTGTACGTGCGTTGGGCTTATTTGTTGAAATTTTTAACATTTAAGTCGTGTTTCCCTACGTATTCTGGCTCTAATTCCCTCCACAGGATCTGTTGTTGACCTTGAATCTTTTTGGTAGGCCTCGAGCTGTGCACTCAACTCACTATGTACTGATGCCTACAATACTAGAAGCTCCATCGAATGAAATCACCGCCTCGAAGTCCCAGTATGTCTTTCCCGGGAGCCGCAGTCCCACCGCCGCCGCGGAGACCGCGATTCAGTTCATTCCTCTCAGACATGAGACTAGTGTCAAAGGTCATCTCGACTTCCTCACTCTCGATACAGGATTGGACAAAGATAGCAATGTCAGGATTACTCGTGAGCAATATGAAGCCTTTGCTGGTACCAATTCTCTAGGAGTGTCTTCGAAAGATGGGCTTCTGGTGATCAGCTTGTTTGAATTTGCATGCGTGGTCAATCTTGTAATCTATGGGAAAAGTGATTATTTGAAAGTGTTGGCACAAGTTCTACTTCCCAAGCTTCAAGAACTTGCATCTCCTGAGAAATACATGCCAGCAACCCGCTTTCATAGTGAGATTCTTGTCAAGCTTCTCGGTCGGATGGTTGAGTTTAGAAAGGACGGGAAGTCTATAGTAAAAGGGGTATTCAAGGGAGGCACATTTGTGCCACTCCACGAAGAGAACCGCTACACAGTACGAATTGGAGGAGAAGTACCCTGGGAATTTACACTCGGCATGAGTTCGCTCGCGGACTCTTCCTACAGTATTACGCTCTGTGAGCAATGGTGGGTGGTTAATTAGGCCTCTTTACTACCTTGGACAAGCAAGACAGTACTGTAGAAGAATTTCGGCCAGCACGATGCAGTAGTTCAACACTGATAACATGTGCGAATAGCCTCGATCAACTCGGAGTGTCGCTGTATGTAGTTTTTCACTTTATAAGGTATCATGCGAGAGTTCTACGCTTTTTAAGTCTCAACAGATTATGGAAGTATATGTGTCAGATGAGAGGCATTGTCAGATGGAAGGTGTGAGTATTTTGGTACAGTGAAAGGAAGATCAATGCACGTGATCTCTACATGTACATAAATATGGCCCGGGCCAACCTCAATAGCAAACAACAACGAAAATCTCTGAAAAACTGATTTACCCACACCGGTATACTAGCTAGCACAACCAGACGTTGATGCTAGCCCGTACCACGTGGGAGCAGTTACAGACGCGATCGCTGCCATCCTTCTCTCAAGACTCTCTCTGTTCACGAACACGCTTACAGCAAGGTGCAGGTCACATTACCTCCCGGACCTATCTAAGTAGGACCCGAGAGGGTGTACCGACAGAAGGATTTGGTGAACAAATCGGTAAAAGTGACCGTGTCGTCCACCTTCACATAGAAAAGAGGGCTTGGCGCATGTATATAATGCTCATGGACTCAATCCAGGAGAAAAGTAACAGAAAAATCATCAATATTTACTTCATCACATTTGAGCATCTAAATCTCACACTATGTGACGGGTATGCAATACCGAGGCTATTGAAGGCTCATTTACATCTAGTTGTAAGCCAAGGAGCCAATTCACTGCCATCAGCCAACATGGACGTTTCGGTCATGCTCAAGGGCAAAGGGAATTCTGATTAGGCGGAGCAACCTCCTTACCAACCAAAGATATAACAGCTGACTCTTCTCTGTCCCATTTCCTGGCTTTTTTAGTTCCGAGTGCGATATGCCATGATTCGTACGCTCGAGTGTTCCTCGCGGCAGAATATTTTGGTATCCACCTATCTCCTCGTCTCGATATCCTGGCCTTCCACTGACGTCTGTCCTGACTTCTGCATATGCTGTTTGTTTTGTTCCACATTTAGAAAATTGCGCATAGGCCACGCTCCACCACATCCAATCGTCTTCCCGCAGCAGCCTGTGTCTTGGGTGACGCCGCGCGACATCAGACACGTGACGCGTCCCCTCTCGGCCATGAGCCTTCATAGAGCGCTATTTCGATTCACGGGTTGGGGTTCACTAGTGAACAGAACCCTTCTCCTTTCATCCTCCCCCAGCCGCGGCTGCGCGTTCGCCTCGTCCCTGGCTGTCATGAAAGACATTGGAAACAGTTGCGAGTTGTTTGAGTACACATCTGGAAGATGGATGTAGTTTCTAATTCAGTGTTTAGTTTAAAGATACTTTCAATTGACTTATCTCCTATTTTGCAGTTACAATGAACCTTGCCGCCTAGCCGAACGACGTCTAGCTTTTAACGTCGATGAGCTTTTAAAAGCTGCCGCAAAGTCAGTCAACAAGCCCATTTCAGATATTAAAGGCTTCCGCAAGGTTGCTGAGGGCGGTTTTAACCGTGTCTTCGACATATCGATGAAAGATGGCTCATCCATACTTGCCCGCCTTCCCTACCCATCAACATTGCCGTGACATTTGGCAGTAGCGAGTGAGGTCGCAACTTTAGCTTTTGTTCGCGCCCATGGAATCCTACACCTCGAGTTTTGGGGTATTCAGACAATGATAATGCCGTGGGCGCTGAGTACATCTTCATGGAAAAACTGCCAGGAAGGCCCATTGGCGATGCTTGGTTTGACCTTTCCGAACAACTGAGGCTCAAAGTTCTCCTCCAGATCGTGAAGTTGGAAACGAAGCTTTTCGCAATTAACCTTCCGGTCAGTGGGAGCATATACTACGCCCGTGATCTACCCCCCAATACTCCAAAAATAGATATACCTGGGTTTGATGACGGATTGTGTATAGGGCCCTACGTGGCCCTACGATGGTGGTTCGGCGAACGTGGAGATCTTGACATCGACCGAGGTCCTCGTAAGTGATATATTCATGATTGTTGGAAGGACTGCGTACTAGTACGGTGGATAGGGATCTGATTCTTGTTGTCTGGATAGCTATGACTAGAAGTGATGGTACATATTTTACTTCTATACTGTGTGCCATCGCCAAGGTGTTGCTAGGCCCAAAGAGACTAGCTCACTTGTGCGAGTGAAAGTGAATGTAACACATGCATATGTACCAACAATGATCAATATATTTGGCTATTCTTAACATTCGTAGACGAAGACCCTTGTCTCATCCTTCAGACACCTGCTGAGAAGGAATTGGCCTGGATTCGTGCATACGGACGACACCGCTTCCCCTTCGAGCGTGCGTATAGAGAAACTTTTGATTATAAGAAGCAGAATCCTGAGGAACATGCCAATTCACTGGTGGATTACACCCGGCTCGCTCCCCACCTTGTACCTACGTGTTCGAAGCTCAATCTGCCGGTTCTTCGCCATCCTGACCTCCAGCCCAACAACATCTTCATTTCTGAAGATTTTAGCATCACTGGTCTGATTGATTGGCAACACTCTTTGGTCCTTCCAACATTCCTCGCTGCCGGTATGCCAAATTTGTTCCAAAACTATGATGACGACGAGTCCATGTTGTTTGTCCCGCCACAGTTCCCGGACGACTTTGAATCGATGGATGAAGATGAACGTGTCAGAGCACAAAAAAAATTTCGGCGTTGGCACGTACACTTCTTTTACCTAGGGTTCACGCAGCGAATGAATGAACCTCATTGGCGTGCTCTTAAACAAGAAACAGGCCTCCTGAAGCGTCGAATATTCAATGATGCTAGTAGTCCTTGGGAGGGCCTTATCACACCCCTTCAAATAGACCTTGTCCGATTCTGGCAGAATTGGTCAAAAGTCGCACCTGCTGATTCAGATGGTACAATTCCGGTATGCCCTATTATGTTTACAGAGCAAGAGGTACAAAGAAGAGCTGCGCTGGACGAGTCCCTCCGTGAGGTGGACTCTGAAATGGAACGGATCAACAGGGTCCTTGGCATTGCGTCTGACGGTTGGACACCAAATGACGCGTTTGAAAGCGCGAAAGAGAGGGCATGGTTGATTAGGGAAGAAGGGCTTGCCGCTGTTAGCGACGAGCCGTGGTTGAAGGAAATGACCGAAAAGCATTGGCCTTTTGATGACTTTGACGAAGATGAATAAGGTAGTTGTTGTTTACGAACAGGGACAAAACTGTATTTCAAATACACCAGCCCGTACAATTGCCGATGCATGTTGTGCAGCATGGGAGATTGTTTGTATGCGTGTAGGTCCTGCATTGACGCGTCCTCTTGTATAGAGATCCTGCGTTGCTGTCTAGTGATGATCAACTGTCCAATTCTTCTGCAAATTTGTTAGCCATTAGATCGCCGTAAAAACCAACGAACCTCGAGAAACTTGAAGGAACGAAAGAGACCCATCACACTTATGGAGGAATGGATGAACTGCGACTGGGAGAAGAGATGGCGAGCTGTGGGCAAAGATCGCCCTGAGGCCGCCTGCAATTGACTGTGGGCAAGGCACTCAGGAAAATTATACAATGAACTCACAAAGGCTCAGGCCACAGCTCTGTTTTTATTACGCGCCGAAGTAATAGGACTTAACAACTGGCTTGCTCGGTGCCGCGTCCCATGCGTAGACAGAACACGTCCGCGTGGATGGCGATATCAGACGGTACAACACGTAATTTGCCACTGCCAATGACACAATAGAAGTACGCTGCTCCCTTTATTTCAGACTGAGAGGGCGCAGATTGCACTGCAGTGCGAAACTCAGGCTTCGGCGATCACACGGTGGACGATACAATGAGACTTTTTACAGCAACTCGAGGTTTTCAACGCATTAGAAAGTGAAGAGATAACTGAGTATGAACTGGTAAATGGACTGGCAGAGTGGTAATATAGGGCTGCCAGTCTGTCCCGGTCCTGTGCCTCTTCCCTAAGTCTTTCGATCTCCCCGAACAGGGACAAGAATGGCAGCAAAGGCGTTCGAATGGAGAAAATATAAATACGATACCTGCTTTGAACAGGGTCTGTAGGTAAGACACACGAGAGGTTTTCCTACAGGCAAGGGTCTGCGTGGGCACATAGGCACAAAACAGACGGTAAATAGAACAAATAATAACAAATGGGAATAAAGTTGAAATAATTTGTCACAAGGGAAGCTTCTGAGAGTACAGAGGATCGTGTTTTCTTATCATCTATGTCAAAACCATCGACTAACAGGCTTTTATAGGATACATGTTAATCTGTCGTCGCCTCCTTCCAACCATAAGGTGGAAGTCACCTGACAGGAGAGAAGGAACAGTTTCTGGGTCAAGACTGCCCAATTTTCAACTAATAATAATAATATCAGGTCCGTCGTCCTGCGAACAAATCCCATAGACGAAATAAGAAAATGAGTTTGACTTACATTCCGTCGGAATTTGTATTAGGTACACAAACTTGTTCAACTGAAGCTAAATCTCATAACAATGTACTAGAAAAGTCGTGCACATCGTTGAAGGAGCTGACTCTCAAATATTGCAGAAAGTGGGTCCACATCCTTAGCTTCCCTTGTATTGATGTACCAGTTTCCACGTATGATTGGTTTCTTATATCAAGATAGGAAGCTATTCTTGCAGAAGGAGAAGAAGGGTGAGGTAAGCGGCCCTTACCGCTGATGCCCTGGATGGTGCTTTTCCACTTTCGACCACTAGTGGGTACATTGCCTAGTAAAAAATGATGTGGATTTGAAGCAATTGAGAAACTATCAGACAAGCTTGGTCACTGTAATTGAATACCCAGAAAACATATCACACCATTGAAGCTTGTGACACGGTTCCATTGAACTCAGCAAACCCCTCCCCATACTCATCTAGACAGGAACGGCGAACACTTTCGTCGAATGGCACCCAGCCCTCCGATCCAAATCTCCTGAGCAACTCAATGGACCTCCCGGTACCAATTATTGTACTCGGCTGTTCCAGTTGATTCTGGTCAAGTGGCCATTCCCGCTCTGGCGCCAGGTTTCGGAAAACTCGCAAGAAGTTATTGTAATTAAATGGATGAGCAAATCCAAAAAGACGCTCATTTATGACATCTTCAAATAAAAGAGCTGCAAGATGCAGCTTTGCAATATCCTCCACATCAACCTGCCACTGCGGACTGTCATCCCGTAACTTAGCCACAAATTTTTCTTGGAACGGATTGACGAACACATCGCGTACCCATCTTGCAGTGCTACCTGCCCCTGGAATGCTGAGCGGTTGTAGTATCATTCCAGAAGTGTAGTTTGGAAGCACGGTGTTCAGTGTGAAGCTTGGTACACGTTCTTGTATGTACTCCCAAGCCGCACGCTCGCATGCAACTTTGGATGCAGCGTATACAGCATATGCGCGATCTGGTTCATACGGTGGTGGCGCCCAAGCCACTTCCAAAATTTCGTCATTCCATGAACAGGTGTCCACGTGCCTCGTCTCTCGAATCAGAGGCCTTGTTGCTGCATTGCTGCTCGATGTGTATACAAACCGTTTGATGGACGGCTCGGACTGGGCTTCCTCCAAAATGGCTTTGATACCATTTACACAGCCAGCAATCACCACGTTGGGGTCAGGGTTGAAACTCAAATCAGATGCCACATGGGCAACTCCTTCGCATCCTGCAAGATGACCTTTGAATGCGCCGGGCATTTTCATGTCTGCAATCTCGACAGTTTGGAATGACTCAGCCGCATTTGAGTGACGTTCCTGATAGATCTTGTGCATCATCCGCGCCTCCTGCTCGTTTCTTACCGCGCCTCGGACGAAGTAGCCAGCTCGAAGCAGGTGGTCCGCAACATGTGAGCCGATCAGACCGCTAATCCCAGTGACGAAAATGCGACTTCCTTTGGAAATGGTAGCCATTATGAATATCGTTTTGTTTGAGACAAAGATATCAAAACAAAGATTGCTCGTGAGGTGCAACTACCCCGCCACGTGAACGTGGTCCGTTCGTGAACCATTTTGACTAGTCTCGCCTCTTCCACCAATTAGAAACACCAAAAACTGCATGGTACAGACTTATGCCATGAAGCCTGTCTATTGCCCATG
>Ga0181465_100708_pt1 | contig 14031 bp, 22 predicted proteins | sample InSIn3gowninarea_FD_119076 | JGI IMG/M metagenome (GOLD analysis project Ga0181465, IMG submission 119076) | Clean room microbial communities from NASA Spacecraft Assembly Facility at Jet Propulsion Laboratory, Pasadena, California, USA -... ... | reverse complement strand
TGTTGCGTGAAAGCTGGAGCGAGGTCGTTGTCATGAGTAAGCGTAGCCCAAGCAATATTGATCCCCCTGAGCAATACATGATGTAGAAGGGGCGGTAGCGTTGTTGGATCCGAGGCAGGCGCTGTACTTCTTCTGGCACAGCTCGCTGTTGTCGTTGCCTGTGCTGTTGCAGATATCGAGAATCGAACTGCAAGTCTGCTTGCAGTTTGTGATCTTCGAATCACATGCGTTGGACTCGTCGTGCGAAGCAGATGCGTAGCAGGGGATGACTGCTGCCAAGCACGAAACCTCAAGGTTGCTGGTGGAAGTTGCCCCAACACAATCATCATAGCGGGATGCACAGAGTTCGCTCGAGGTGCCGCTGCTCAAGCAGTTGCTTTGCTTGGTCGAACAAGCATCCTTGCAAGCAGAGGCCTTCGAGGAACAGGTGTTGTCATTTGATGTGTTGAAGTCATAACAAGCAACGAAAGAAGTCGTGCAGTCGACGGTGGAGTTCTGAGCAACGGCGACCGTTGCCAGACCGATGAGGACGGGTACGAACGACCTCATGGTGGAGAATTAACGAATGGAAGCCGGGAAACGGCGATTGGAACGATAGAAGAAAGGTTCCAGAGAAATGGTATGAAACAACAGAACGAGAGACTGAAGAAAGAGACGTAGAAAGAACACAGAACAAGACGCAGGCTACCTTGAATATATGAAGGACCACATCCCAGCGAGCGCCATGTACCAAAATTTGGAGAAATGACCCGCCTCACACCTTGGCACTCGTGTTCCTGACGAGCCCTGTCTCCGCGAGATGAAGATCATGCAGGACCCGCGGGAACCTGTAGATTTTCAGGTACCCGACACAGCCGAAAGGATCCATGCACATATTGGTCGAAAGCTTCATCTCCGCTCGGGCGGGCGACGATTCGTGACAGCTTGGAAACACAACCGTCGAGCATGATCTTTGAGTGAGTGATATAGATGAACTACACAAAACTCTACCTTTTGATATAGAATACTCCGTACTTGATATCTGGCGATCCCGTGTCGCAGAGAGAGACATGATCAGAGGTAAATACGATGTAAAGTTGGGAGTGGCAACAACTAAATTAGCTGGGGTCGCTTGGCAAGCCCTTCGCGTGCCGCTACAAGAAAAAGCTCCCAAAAGTCAATTCGTCGTGTGCCTGCTAAACATAGATCAAGATTGTTGACAACTCAATATTGGAGGGTGCTGAAGTACGAAAATATGACCTACCATCCATATTCGGCGATCGCCCAAACATAACATGACTGATTTGTTGCAGTGTTGAGATGTCAGTTCTTGGAAGACCGAGGCGTGCTGAAGGATGACGTCCTTTCGAGGTACGTCGTTTCGGCCGTTCGAGGCTTAACTGTACAGTGCACCGTTGCGGGCCATCGTCGCTGCAGGTTTCAGCTTTCTTCTCTCCACGCGATGCCTCCCTCGCTCGTCTGAACGCTGAAATACGCAGACAGTCACAATTCTCACCAAGCCGGTAGTAATACCGCACTGGTGTGCGAACGCGAGAACAGAGTACGAACAACTATAGCGAAATGCTGGAAAACATGAGAAATTTTGGTGTTGTCATTTGATCGGTGAAAGAAACGACAGTGCCACCTAGTTTCTCGGAGTAAAATCCCAGTCATATCGATCTCCTCCAAGGTGCGAGCATCAGATATCATCAACCAGGCAACTGGGCATGTTAGATTTTACAAACAGGGCGGCATAACTCGGTCGCGAACAAGGCCTTTCTACAAGTGAAGAAATAAACAGAACAAAGCCCAGACTCTCTATACACAGTCACTGCAACACATCCAACCAATCCAGACTTTCCGACCTCTTCAAACTCCTTAGCACGCAACCTTCACGCTGTCCAAATCATCCATAAAATTATCGCCGGTATGGCTGAGCAGGCGCATATCGTTGCTAGAATCGCGGCGCTTGACCAAGGAAGTTTCAAGGATGTAACCAAGCAAGCGTTCCAGCTTATTGCCAGCTGTTACGAAAAGGATGAGTTTGTCGAATGCATCGAAGGCGCACAACACATCCTGGATACCTACCCCCTCAACACTCAAATGCGACTGAAGGTCTACATCTATGTGGCGATGTCAACCAAAGAGCGAGGAAGGCGCGGACGGCTTCGCGATCTGGTCGAGATTGCTTATGCAGCTATCATTACAGATTTACCTGCTGGAAAGTCCCCCGGCAACCATCTGATCAATGCCCGCAAAGAGATAGACGCACTGACAGCCGGTCTCCTCAGAGACGAGTCGTCCAGCGGCAAGCCCAATGATACTGCAACTTCGGACTTGATCACCTTCGAAGATCTTCCTTCCCGCGGAACAGAGGCAGAGACTTCGGGCACGAAAGCTGGCCAAATCTTCATCACTGACGGTTTCCTCCCTCACCGTAGCATTGGAGCTATGCATGGAGTATGTCTGATGAGTTGTATGGTATGGTAGAATGATGGCTGACACTGTCTAGATTCTGAACGAGTACAAACCTCGAAAAGACAAACCCTTGCAAAAGAAGGTCTGCCCAATGTTCTCTTTACCTCACCACTGCAGACAATGCTCTCCTGATCAGGTTCTCGCTCCCATATGGTAACAGTGCCAGGCTGAAGAATGTCCCAGACGACTTCGATGAGATATGGGCACCAAAGCACAAATCTGGAGTTTGGGATTCGGTGATCAGGTCACATTTCTTGACCAGGCGTCATCTCATCAATTCTATGCCTCGTAGACGTCGTCACGGGATTGTGGCACCATTTCCGGACTTTAGGATGTGGAACGAGAAAGAATTGGACGACGATGAAGATGAGTGTAGAGATGAAGATGAAGATGGAGATGACGAAGAAGGCAATGAGGGGGAGGAAGTGGGTGTCCAGCGACTCTAGATCCTTGTATGAGCGACAAAGGGCTATCGCAAGTGCCAAAGTGCGAGGCTGCATCGTGAACCCTCCTGTTGTGCCAAAGGTGGAGGGAATTTTCACGTTCTTGGAGACTGGAGTCGACGATCTTGCCGCAAGGATGATGGGTTACGATGACGGCAGGGCAGTCATCGAGGCTCGTGCGAATGGCCATCTCAAAGGACTCGAACTTGGTATCTCGGTCAAGATTCAGCCCTTTGTTATATTCCAACCCCATCCCAGTTATCTCAACCCTACTACACAACCTCTCACGACCGGCAAATGGTTATATCTTACACCTGACGACAAGGCAACTGCTCATCGCTATTTTGCAAAGTACCAACAACATTCCTTCACTGACCATGCCGCTCCCACTGCTGAAGAAATTTAGGAACTTCGACGTTCGGGCCATGCAGACTCCAGGACCAAGACTGCTATCAGGGGGATCAATATTGCTTGGGCTACGCTTACTCATGACAACGACCTCGCTCCAGCTTTCACGCAACAGGACTTCTCCTCCATCGGCACGAGAAATCCGGAGTTGGAACTCCCACTGCCTAACACTAATCCACTCGAACCACCGCGACAAACGCAGACTGGCCGGGCCAACAGCGCGATACCTGGAAACATGTCACCATTCTCCGACACATCAAACACCGCACTCTACCTGGAGCATAATAGATGGAGTCCTGCTGCACCTGTTATTACTGTGCCTCTTGCGCGATTGCAGTTCGAGGAAGATTCGGAAGATGAAGAGTCTCTCAGCCAGAACGACTCTGTGAGCGTTCACACCCCGGATGCGCTTCGCCGCAACCGCACTTTGAAGGCAGAGCTGGCAGAAGCTTTGGAGCGGCACCGGACAGAACGCCGTGGACAGCGAGAACAGCGAAAATAGTGGTACACCGAGGACATTGAGGATGTTGAGGACCTTGAGGACATTGGACGGCTAGATGGGATCAGAAGGTTCAAACAAGTACAGTGTGGTAAGTGATTGATCGTAAATGATAATCTCATACGTATAACTGATTGTCATAATCGTGATTGATTGATCATGTAAAATCTGGTGATTGATTGATGATGGAATTATTATCAATCATTATCAATAACTGACCACACTAGAGAAGTATTCATCATTTAGCTTTCATAATCAACTTGACAATCATTAATTTGAAGCTATTCACTCCGATCTCAATCTTGCATATGGCGCGCCTGTGTCCACCCGAGAAGATATCTGTGTCGATATGACAACATTCAGCACATGCATGTTGTTAATGGTTGGCGTGGTTGTCGCCTTGCTGATCTTCAAGTCGGATGCGTGATAACTGTCGGTCCGAATTAGCTCTGCATGTCAATATTCAATCGGATAGGTAGCCAAGTGCTGTTCACTCACCTCGGCGGTCGCGTTGCTCAAGGCGGCGTTTTCAACCGGATCGTCTGCCGAAGTACTGCCGGTCTCCAATTGGTCTTGAGCGAGCTCATCGAGTTGGACACGCGCGGCTTGAAGGAAAGACTGGACATCGGCCGGCATATCTGCGCCAAAGAAGTTTTTTTGCTCTCGCCAAAGCTGTTCGGCGTCTTCGCGACGAGATATAGCGCGGCTGGGAAAGTCGGTCATCGACGCAATCAAGAGACAAGTTCTCAGCTTGACGAGAGGTGACATGTGCTTGTAGTAGTGCAAAATGTCTTCCAGGGCATTCACATAACCAGGCATATCACCATAGTCATACAGGCTGTCGGCTCCAGCGCACTCATCGCGAACCTCATCCAGCTGTTCCTCCTCTTCTTCGGTATCGTCACCTGAAAGCATCGAGTCATTGCTGGGGAGAACGAGGGACTGTGGCAGAGTTGGGCGAAAGGCGGGTGGGTTGTCGAGCTGATACGCGGACAAGATGTCCAGTTCTTTGCGTGTACCTTTGAGATCCACGTCAGGCCTGCTGCTGAGGTAGGGTGTTCCGCAAACGCTTGTATACAGCCTCTCTGCTCGTAGGCGATATTCCTCGGCATACGGCCAGTTGTTGGATGATGCGCTGATAACAATGCACAACTTTAAGCACAAGTAAGGTGGGATCGAGTAGTTTTCGAGAAGGTGTCTTGCGCCTGCGAGAGATTCGTCCATCGTCTCGGCTTCGTAACAGTCGGCGATTAGTTTGAAGGCCTTTCGGAGGACGTCCGCGACGTTAGTCTGATCCAAGGCGATGATGGTTTCCACGATCTGCAGCTTGGGTTGTTCCATAGTGACGGTGTAGTTTTGGAAAGGCAAGTGACAGAAATCTCAAAGTTGGCAGATGACACGGCGGTGCCGGCAAACATAAGTGATGCAACACCCAGGTCTGTGTTCCTTTCACTTCTACTCTGCTTCTCCCCACTCTAGTCCTTTCCTTTGCTTGTCACTATGCCGCTCTCACGTCATCTTCTGTTTCTTTTGTGCTAATCTACCAATATCTCCTCAACGATAGTCATCCAGAAACTGACCGCATCTCGAGAAAACGCGCCATGGTGATGCCTTCTACCAACCGTGAGTACCTCAAGCGTGATGCTGTGGAGGTGCCCAACGATCCCAGCCAACCGAAGAAGCACATGCTGTTCGCTCTCAACACTCGCGGCCTTGGACCTCTGGACCCTCCCTCTAGCCCGCCAAACGGAGACTTCCACAACCTCAACCATTTCCGCGCCGTAAGAGATCGAGATCTCAATGTCAACACCACTGGTGAGACGTACAACTACACGGACCACACAGGAATGCGCCACATCATGGAGCTGGACGATCATGGCGGCAGAAACCACCAGCTCTTGGAAATTCATCCCAAACTCTATCCGATCCCTCGAAAGGTCATGGGCAAAGACGGCCTCCCCGTCAACACTCGCAATGGAAAAAACAAGACCGTGGAAGTCATGGCGTGGAATATTGTGGTAAAGGACATGAACCACATCGCCAGTCCCGCTCTGCGGCCTTTCCGAATTCCCAAGCATGGTGTTATTGGAAGCACCAGAGTCACTAGGATCAGAGACGGAGCAAAGGTGATAGTGAACACACCTTTCACTTCGGAGAAGACTGCTGCTTGACCGAGGACATCTGTCCCACCATTGAGCAAGCACGCAACCTGGGCAACATCGTCTGCAAGATACTCAACAAATACCCTCACAACCTGTTCAAGGATGTCAAAGAACGGGATCAGATGAAAGGCGGGAGACTCAAGGTGAGCAGAGTCCTGGTCGAGGTTGCACCGCTTGTTTACTGGAACCCCAAAAATCGACTTTGCAAGTTTTCCATTTGATTGGTGCCATCACAGTACCGACTACGTAGATCTCTACCACTCTCCTTTGGTCGGCACGGAATCGACAAGGATGTTTGCGTTCTATCCCAACAAGGATGACAGCTATCGGCGAGTCTTGACATGGACGCACCCGCCATTCATGAGTTTCTCGACAAACGCATGCCCGATAACTTCTGGTTCAGTGGTGACTGGGAGTCAAATACGTTGACCAAATCAGGTCAAGCTTGTCCTCGACTCAAGGATTACATCATCTACAATATGCCACAGTTGGTATGTACACGGATGTTGACCAAATGGCAAATGCGGAAGTTTGTCGACGACCTCAGAGACTGATCCGAGAAGGTCTACAAGAAGCTTTCACCAACAACTCTGGTAAGAGACCTCACCGCCACCACCGGTGACTCATCACTAGCAGCTGAATTCTACGGCATGAATAGTAGCTTACATGCCTGGGCCTTGAAGCAAGGTCTAGGGACACTGAATCAACTACCCGGCCTTCTTAATGCTGTCCAGAACGTTTTGTTGGCCGCAGACAAGGTCAACACCGGCCAAGTCGGTTTGAATAGCGTGAAGGAGAGTTACTGTCATTGCAACATTGAACAGCTTCGCCGAGAGACATATTACGTCTGTATGGACTGTAACGATGCTTATACATGCTCTACGATGTAAGCCAGCCAGAGTCGTTTAGGTGCCCCTTAATCCTATGGAGGAATCGGTCGAGAGGTATATCTCCTTTCAGCAGTGTCTTGTTTAGTGTCTTGAGGAGAATACCGCGTCTGCTACTGCTGACCCGGACTCCGACCCATGAATTGGATCTCGAACAACAGTATTTAACTGGACTGTCTCATGTAACAGTTGGAAGATGTTTCAAAGCCAGGTGATGGGATAGCTATACAAGGTAAACCGGCGATGGATGTTGAGGAGGTTCGTAAAACCGCTTGACCCAATTGTTGTATGTGTATGCTACCTGAAATGTGTCATTACTGTTGAAAGATTTCGTTTGCGCCAAATCTAATCCTCCTCGTCGTCACTGCTGCTGCTGCCACCTTCGCTTTCCTCTCGCTGGGCTCGGTGCGTTATGCTCCTACACCAACTCTAGTCTGCAGTCTCTACCTTGCAGTGATACCTCCATCAACACTAATCACCCCACCAGTGATGAAGTCATTCTCCAACAAGAAATCAACAGCTTTGGCGACGTCTGCACAAGTGCCAAGTCTGTTCAGGGGGTGCATAGCAGCAGCTTGTTCTCTCGTGTATGCGCCACCGTTGTAACTCTCTTCCAGTACCGGCATCCCCGAGTCAATGACACCAGGAGCGACGGCGGAGATGTGGATGCCTTCATGTGCGTACTCTAAGGCTGTTGATTTGGTAAGGCCGATGATCTAGTTAAGATGTCAGCAGCTGGGACGATTTCATGGTAAGATGAGGGTTTACGAACAGCATGTTTGGTCGAAGAGTAGGGAGCAGCATATGGCACACCGATGAGACCCGACATGCTTGCCATGTTAACAATCGTGCCTTTCTTGCCAGCATCACCGAGTTTCTGTTGCTTGAGCATAATCTTGATTTGCTCCTGCATGCACCAGAAGGTTCCTCTTTGGTTGATGTTATACATGAGATCCATGTCTTCAGTTGGGGTATCGTGGAAAGCCTGGAAAGTGCTCGACATGCCAGCGTTATTCACAACGGCATCGAGACGAGCATGGTTTTCGGCGACGTAGGCATGGAGAGCGATGACGGACTGGTGGGATGTGACGTCTACTGCGTGGAAGGAAGCGCTACCGCCGGCTTGAGAAATAGTGGCCACGACCTGGGAGTATCGGTTAGTGAAAATTATACTTGTTCACAAGACTTGATACCAACCTCATTGCCCTTCTTCTCATTTCTGCCAGTGACAATGACGTTCCAACCCTTCTTTGCAAGACGCTCAGCAGTTTCTTTGCCGATGCCAGTCGTGGCACCAATGATCAGACAAGTCCTTTGTTCAGCCATTGTTTTCCGCGGTATTGGGGTAGAAAATATCTATGAGACTGAATGGAGAGAGGAGCAGACGGCTGAGAGAAGGGTACATATGATCAACAACTCAAGTGGGGTAGGGGTCCTTGACATAGGCCTCCCACTGGAGTATGCGTTGATTGCATATAGTACCGATAGAGTGGTATATGAAACAATGGGCGGGACGCGTCTGACAGTCTTACAGTACGCCAAGAAAAATGGATTCGGTCCAGATAAAACTCGGCCGTGATACAAAGATAAGATGTATTTTGATTGCAATAACTGGCCGTATGATATAAATGATAGAAGAAAAGTCGCATGCTGTCTGCAGATGTGGAGGGGTATACAGATAAATATCCACGGTCTGCTAGCCCCGAATGGAAGCAGAGGAATCGCTATGAGCCAGGAAAAAAAAAGAGTGATGCTCGATGCACAAAGAAGCAAATAATATCATCAGGCGGCAGTGGCAGTTTGACCATTTGCCTTTGAGTCCATATTGACGTCGCCGTCCTTGTCTCTGGGTGCGGCGGTATCGACACGTTCAGGACGCTGAGACTGAGCACCATCCATGATACCCATGCCACCTCCAGCTCGGAGTTGGTTGATGGCGCGAACGGTGTCGATAGCCTTGTGTAGTGTTCTTCTGGCGTTGAAATTCTTCTTGACTGTGGGCAACAGATCCTCGTTGCCTCTTCCTTGTGCGGGACCAGCGATCCATTCATGGCTCAAGGCCTCGTGCGACGTCATGCGTTTTGTTGGGTCGATGGTCAAGCAGCGCTTGATGAAGGCTCTGGCGGATAGCGACACACCGCGCCAGTATTCGAGGGGAGTGAAGGAGTAATCAGCGACGAGGATGGCCTGCATCTCTTCGAGGTTGCTGTCGCGGTCGAAGGGGGTGTAACCGCAGAGGAGGAAGTAGGTAATGACACCGATGGCCCAGACGTCGCTGGAGAGTTGTTAGCAGGTGCATGGGACAAGGCAGAAGAAGAGAAATCACTTACACAGGCTTGCCGTGGCCGCTCTTGTTGAAGATCTCGGGCGCCATGTATCCGGGAGTGCCGCATGTCGTTGTCAAGACGTGGAATTGTTCCTCGTCCATAATACGGGACAGACCAAAGTCGGCAATCATCAAGTCGGCATTGTCTTCGGGGGTGCGGAACAGCAAGTTTTCGGGCTTGAGGTCGCGATGCACGATGCCGTGGTCGTGGAGGTATGCGACGGCAGAAAGGGTGGCACGGATGAGATCGGCGGCATCGCTCTCGTAGTAGGAACCCTTGCGACAGATACGGTCGAACAGCTCTCCGCCGAGGGCCAAGTCGGTGACCAGGTAGAGGTTGTTCATGGTCTCGAAATAGTCGACCAGAGTCAGGATGTTCTGATGGCCCATTGACACGCGCTTCAAGACGGCGATTTCGTTGCGCACCATGTGCTCACGGCCGGCCATCAGGCGCTTGTTGATGACCTTGGCGGCATAGTAGCGACCAGTGTCGATGTGCACACACTCCTTGACGACACTGTATGATCCAGCGCCGAGAGTCTTGCCAGTCTTGTACCTACACGGTTGGATCTGAGCCTGTGACATGGTTGATGATGTGCGTTGAGCGCCGAGCGAAGCACGTAGGTGAGACGCTTTGTGAGAAGGAGCAGCGGAGTGGGCTTCGTGATCAGGAGAGAAGGTGTCGCAAGCCGCCGCGTTTCACCTAGAGAGGTATACACGAATCGATCGAGGAGGAAAAGTTGGTGTCGATGGGAAAATGGATCTGGCTTCTTCCTTCGCACTGGCTATCGAGAAAAAGAAACGAGCGAGATGCGATAAGCTGGACGAGTGCTTTGGAAAAGTTGGAAAGATTGACACGATTGACATGTCGCGGAAAGGTGGAAACGCTTGTTCCTTGATGCGCATCCCGCTTTGCTTGGCTCTTCCGAACGTGCGGGGTCTTTTCTACGAGCGAGGGAGTACCGCTCCTTCCAAGTTCCGAGTTCCCTCCACCGCAAGATCTCGGACAGATCTCTTTGCAAAGACGCAATCGTCTTCCTGTCACTATGCAGCTCATATCACTGCACGCCGTCGTCCGACTGCAATCTGCACGTCAAAACGACCAAGCCAGGTTGAAGTTGAAGCAACCGCAGGGGTCAATAGTCGCGTTACACTGCACCCGTCACGCGCGGGAGCCCGGGCGACAAGGGACGGCAGGGACGAATTGTCGGCGTCCACTTGCTATGGCCTGATGGACACTGGTCAGTAAGCCGCAAAGGGGGAAACTGACAGGTTCAAATCTCAACTCGACGAGACTCGAAGAAATCCGACCAAACGCAGGTTTTTGTCTGGCCTCAATGCGTAGTGATACACAGAGAATGGTTGGGCGGCTTCCTCGTTAAAACCTGCTACAAATGTGTCTGAGAACCCCCCAGAACGGAATCCAGATTCACGAATCGGAAGAACACCCGTAGTCCGAGTAGCGCTGTAGCGCTGAGGTCGATATACAGCATCGACGAAGTTCAACACTGACTCGTAATAGTACGGAGGATGGCTCTATGCAAGAAAAATACCCGCCGTCCGCCTCCCAAGAGGCTGCTCAATCGAGCCTTCCTCATCGAAGAGCGGCTGTTCCAAGTTAGCGCACTGCACAATGCAGCTCTTGTGCCACTGTTATACAGCCCGAATCCGACGCATGAACTACACGCGGAGAGGGGCTTCTCTTGACTCTTGACTCTTGACAGGCTTGTCGTACGGCCTCAAGCAACCCTGAAACGTCCTACACGATGTTCAACCGTAACCCTCAAAACTCCCCGGTTCGTCCGGCATTCAACAAAATCGACCCGGGTTTTGTTCTGGGCAAGATAGAACAGAAAATGTGCTTGGTCGTACGAAAGTATCCCCCCATGTCAAGACCTGTCTCCTTCTTGTAATGCCTAGAGCCCCAGAGCCGGCATCAACAGACATATATGACATTGTGCTTGTGTGCCAACCATCCCTGCTGCTCCTCCGTGTCGTGGTGGGTTTGGCTGTTCGAGATCGTTGGTCGATTGTTACACAACATGTCAGGGCGCAGGAACAGGCTCGTCCATACATCATGATCTACGCCGAAACGCAATCGCCTTGGGATGCCTACGATTGAGATCTTCCACCCAAGTTTGATCACCTCACCCCAGTTATTTTTGACCGCTTGATCCCCCAGCCTACGAGATTGCAATTGATTTTCTCTCCCTCGAGGAAGATCACACTCCTCTTACAGGCGAGTGCTGATTTGTTACCGTTGCCGCAGAATATGGCAAGCTTGAAGGGGACGGGGTGTGGCGTGTGTCCAAGAGCGTTTTATCGGCAGTCTGCATATGCAAGACCCATAGGCGTCATGGCAGCTTGCAGTCAAACCTGAAGTCTTGCCGCAGGAACGGCATAAAATCGTATAGGTAATATTTGGTGCATGCAAAGTATATCAGGAGTATGATCCCGCTGGGCGGATGTCTTTGGACGCAGTTGTCTCTTCACAAGTTCTGCGACGACGACTTACATACCTGTATCCCGCCTCGAACATCTGGCAATCTCTAAGCAGTCGGTTCCCATTACACGACTTTGGAGAAGCAGCTTGGCGACCAACCACAAAACCTCGGCGGCGCTTTGATCTTCCGTTGACCATCTTAGACAGCACCCTTTCAGGCAAAATTCGGTGTGCAAACGGAGGTCCACCAAAGCAGAAAAGAGAAAGCAGCGTTGCCCGGTCATGCGAAGTCACTGAGACATACATCCCACTTGAACGCAATCAACCGGAGTCCGGCATACGAGGTGCAGACCGACATGAATGAAACCCTTCTCTTATAGTAACAGCCAAAAAGTGAAGACCAGCAAAAGATCAGTGCAGAGCAAGTCGACCATCGGCAATCGACAAAGAACGGTAGCAGGGGCTGGCAAAGAAAAGACTGGAAGAAAGAGGCATCGGCAGTAAGGATGGACGTTGCTTGTTCATCATGGCCACCGGAGCCTGTCTTTGATACATACTGCAAGCATCCTTTAGACTTGATAAGGCGTCGAGCACTCGCATATACTCACCGCCCCTCGCCTCCTCGTCTGAACACACAATTGAGCTACTTGAACTCAGCTCAACATCCGTACACATTGAGTCCAACATCATTCAACTCTACACAGCTCGACTCAGCCATGGGATCAGAAGGCAGGCACAACATGATCAAGATATCATCTCTCCTCAACGCTCCACCATCCCCAGGCATCTTGCCCCCATTCTCGTCCTTGAGCCCGCCTCTCACCCCCGCACCGACCAGTCAAGCATCTTCCATCACGTCCAGTCCTCCACCACAAATCGCCCGATCCGGTGGAGCCGCAACAGGCCTTCGCCAGAAGATCGCCAAGGATGCTCCCGTGTTCAATCGCAACCCAGCTCGAGGCGAGGTCAACTACGCCCCGTTCGAGGTCAGCGATAGGTGTGCCATGCTCAGCAAGAGAGAACGACAAGAGCTGGCAGAGCAGCACCACCGCTTTCGCATCTTCCCTAATGGCGGGGACCAAGGTCTGATCCGTGATTTCGTCCGTCACATCCCCTACAACAGCGAGAAGAAGGCTTTCTCGGACAAGACCGGTCGTGAGGCCTTTGAGCGTGAGTCTTACCTGCCTAGGAAGCTGCACTGTCCATACTGACTCGTTCCAGTCTTTCAGTACACTTTCAGTCTGCCCGACGAGCCGAACAAAACTTACACCGTCATGTGGGACTATCAGATCGGCCTTGTGCGCATCACTCCTTTCTTCAAAGCATGCAATTATCCCAAGACTCAACCCAACAAAGTGCTCAGCCTCAACAATGGCCTTCGCGAGTTATCCTTCAGCATCACTGGCGGTGCCATCGCAGCTCAGGGTTATTGGATGCCATACGGATGTGCTCGTGCCGTCTGCGCTACCTTCTGCTGGAACCTCCGCTGGGCTCTCACTCCCATCTTCGGGCCCAGCTTCATCAGAGACTGTTTCCCTCCGAACCATCCCTCATACGCAAGATTCACCATCGATCCAGAAGTCGTCCGTATTTGTGCTCGTGAGGCAGAGGGCTGGCGTGCTGGTGATGACACCAACCGCTGCATTCCTATGTCCAGCCACTTGCTCTCTGGCTCAGCGCTTCCCATCCCTCGTTCAGCACCCATGCCACTTCCTGAGCCTAAGCGTCTTCGCGCTCGTCCTACACGCCCTCGCATCGATACTGTTCACCTCGGCAGTCCCTTCCACAGCGACGACGAGAACGCCGCAATCGTCACCGACACGATCCGCCCACGCCGCACCATCCCTGATTCGCCCTCGGTATCTCCTAAGACCCGCATCTCTCCCACAGTCCGCTGGGCCACAGTCAACAACCCTCCCAACAGCGACAGCGGCACTCCTACTCCTTGTGTCGGCTACGTTGGCACCGCAAAGCTTCCAAGAGACATGCAAAACCTTCTCGTCACTCCCACTTCTGCTTCTGGCCACACCGTTCCCACCCAGTCTGCTGGTATCCGCAAGCGTCGTCGCTCTTCCAATTCCATGCCCTCGTCGTCTTCGCCGATTGCTTCTGTCACCGCCTCTCCTGCCACCGACTCTGGTTCTGATGGCGAAGACCCCGAGTATGTTGCCTCGGCAAGCGAGAAAGAGAATGAAGACAGTGAGGGCGAAGTGGTAGTTGACAGCAACACTAGAACAAGCAAGAAGAGAAAGATCGACGTGCCTGGTGTTGGCCGCTTCAGGGCTAGAGAGGTCAATGCTGCCAAGATGCTTCTTGCACTGCATCAAGATGATGCTGGCATGGGCACTGATTGAGGAGAGATGATATCTTGATCATGTTGTGCCTGCCTTCTGATCCCATGGCTGA
>Ga0181465_100706_pt1 | contig 14044 bp, 14 predicted proteins | sample InSIn3gowninarea_FD_119076 | JGI IMG/M metagenome (GOLD analysis project Ga0181465, IMG submission 119076) | Clean room microbial communities from NASA Spacecraft Assembly Facility at Jet Propulsion Laboratory, Pasadena, California, USA -... ... | reverse complement strand
ATTATAGTAATAATACCTGTTATAAAAAATATAGTAATGCAGCCATTTAGGAAAAGTGGCGGCAGTAACCGTCTTTTTTTATCCTCGTGCAATAGCCGATTGATTACCACTACCCCTGGTGGGACAAATCACTACATCGTATTGTTCAAAAAATGTATTTACTGCCTGCATTAATATTGTGCGGTGCCTGTTAGCATTTATATATTCTACCGCTGGGATAAGCCTCGATCCTCTAAAGGCGTTTGGCCAGTCAAAACGGGTTTGCCTGGTCATCATATCATCTTCATTGCCCCTGGTAAATTCATCAAAAGCAGCTGCACTTTCAGCACCTATTATAATACCCATCATGTCAAAGTTGTAAACAGTACTATCGGGAAATGTAACAGGTGTAAGTTTTACACCTAATTTTCGATATACATCTAAAACTTTAAAATCGTTTGATGTGGCGTCTAGTTTGTCAAAGTAGTTTTTGGCATAAGCAATTTTAAGCCTGCTTAAATCAGCTTTACCGGTATAATTAAAAGGCATATCAACGGCGCTTGCATCCAATCCGTCTGTTCCGTGGATATAGTTAAAAACAACAGCGGCATCTGCAGCACTTCTACAAATAGGTCCAATTTTGTCAAGGCTCCAGCTAAGGGCCATAGCGCCGCTACGGCTAACGCTACCAAACGTAGGTCGTAAACCGGTAGCACCACAAGTACTTGCAGGCGATATAATTGATCCCCAGGTTTCAGTTCCTATGGCAAAAGGTATAAGACCGGCGGCCGTAGCACTAGCTGAACCTGCGGAAGAACCGCTTGAGCCATATTGAAGATTCCATGGATTTTTAGTTCTTCCGCCAAACCAATAATCGCCCATTGCCAATGCACCTAACGTAAATTTCGCAACCAGTACAGCTCCTGCATTTTTTAGCTTTGTGTACACAAAAGCATCTTCATTAATAATTTGGTTCCTGTAAGGTTCTGCACCCCAGGTTGTTTTTGTGCCTTTAACCGAAAATAAGTCTTTAAGTCCGTATGGTATTCCATGTAGCGGACCCCTGTATTTACCCGCGGCAATTTCTTTGTCCGCTTGTTTCGCTTGTTGCATGGCAATATCCTCAGTAAACGAAACGACACATTGAAGCGAGTCTGAATACTGTTTCAATCTGCTAATAAAAAATTGGGTTAACTCAACAGATGTTATCTTTTTTGCCTTTACCAGCGAAGCAAGTTGAAGGACGGAGTAGAATGCGAGATCTTTTCTGTTTTCAGGTAAACTTACATTTGCAGGTATGTTCCATTTAACGGGCTTTTGTACAGTATTAAACTTCATTCCCGGAAGCACAGGGCTATGAGCAAGTGACATGGGGATGCTGTTCGGCAAATGGTACTTCCGCATGCTGTTATAATCATCGCGCGCACTCCGGACATCGCGATACATTGAGTCTACTTCGCCCGGCGCAAATTGTAGCCCGATCACTTTTGCTGCTGTTGAAATGTCCGCTCTTGTAATAGTATCCTGGCTCTTGGCAATAGAGCCGGCAAGAAGAAAACCAACAATAGAAAATATTTTTATTTTTATAAGGGTGTTACATTATAAGGTAATAGCTATAACAATAAAGATAAATAACAAACCGGTAACCGGGTTTCGCGCGGGCTTTAAATTGTTATATTGTAATGTAAGCGAGGGCTTACTGTACTACCAGTATTGATAGCCAGCGACGTTCGACATTTTTTTAGAACCCGAGAGACAGAACGGCATGGAAAAACACAGGGGTTTAAGGCATTCAGGTTTAGGGCCATTGGTTATATAACCAACAGCGTTGATTTGAATGAAATACTACAGGGTTATTGAGAATAGGCGCAGGTAAAATACCAGGTTTCTTTACAAATACAAAAAAGCCTAAAAGATTCTTCCGGTAGTTGTAGTAATTTTTTAATACCAGCCGCTATTAGCTCTTTATTTTAATAGTTATAAGCTGCGGTGCTACCTCATCCCCGCCAAAGTAGGGATACTGTTGATACCCCGTTACGCTTAAAGCCTGACTGGTTCTCTTTTGGTAGAGCTTTACGCCACTAACTGTATAAACATAGTAACCAGAGGTTAGAGCAATGCTACAGCTAATACTTTGCCCTATTGGTACTGTAGTTATTTCCTCATTTTCAAGCACACCATTGTCATAACTATACGCATACAAATGTAACGCACCGTTATTCCAGCTCCATCCAATACGTGCAGAATTTATGTGGTTATCACCGCCATCAGAGAAACCGTATAATTTATTAACATCGTACTGGTTAGGATTTTTATCGAACGTATACACACAGCTACTATCAAAAACAACAGCGAACTTCATTTCGTTCGTAACGGTAATAGCCTTAATAGATGATTGGTCGCAATAATGTTTTCCCTTTTGAATAGTGTAGTTAGTAAATTCGGAATTGACAGCGGGTATTTTTGATTTACTGCAGGCGCATAGTATTACCAGCAGGTACAGGATGTTTTTCATAAAAAGTAGGTTAGCTAAATATTCCAGTCAAGTTACAAACGAAAAACAGAATCTCATTTGCTTTAGTTTTTCAACAACCATTATTTAATTATTAATTAATACCAGCGAAGTTGTATTAACATTTAGTAAGAGGTGAAAAAATGGATTGGTTCAACCTGTAAACATTGAAAAGAAGGCAAGAGAAAATACACAAATCGATCATTCCCTTTTTATCTCCCTTACACGTTTGGTTCTGAAACCTGTAAACCTTCAATTTCTTTATCACTTTCAAACTCCGGTCATCATTTCATTTTAGCCATACGGCAAATAACAATCAGTAATAAGTATGCTGTAAAATAATTTTAACTCAGGGTAAAAAATTGCAGGGAGGAGGTAGGAAATAACTAACATGATTAAGCAAATAAAAAAATTTGTTTCCTACCCAACCCTTACAAAACAGTAGCAGTATATGTAGTAAACTAATAAAAATTAAAAATTATGAAACTACGTAAGTTATTGATCGCTGTTCCTTTATCCGTAATTGTACTGGTGGCTTGCCAAAAAGAAGCATCAGTTAATGCAAATAATAATGCGATAAGATTAGAGGCTCCAAGGCAACAAGTGAAGACTGGTGAGGTATTTACCGTAGCATTAAAAAATGCTAGCCGGAACGCTGTAGCAAAATGGTCAGTAAGCCCGGCGGCAGGTGTTGAAATAGATAGTGTGTATAGCAAGCAGGGTAATGAAATCTACTTTAACCAACCGGGAACATATACGATCACAGCCGAAGTAAAGAACATTTCTTCGAATTGTATTCCAACGCCTCAGTGGGACACCTGCTATAAAAATGCATCGCTCTTAAATACTTTATCAAATACAGTAACTGTTAGCAACTAATTATTTGCAGAAAATTACAGGTGAGCCTGCACTTCCTGCAACAACGCTTTAAACCAAAACAAAACTACTTTCAAACATTGCAGGAGAACTATCAACACATAATTGACGGTTGTAAAAACAAAGATGCAAAAGCCCAGGAACGGTTGTACAAAGACTACTACAGGGCGATGATGATGCTGTGTCTGCGTTATACGAAAAACGAAAACGATGCTGTTGAGGTTCTTAATAATGGATTTCTAAAAGTATTTAATAACATACAAAGGTACGATCCGGGGCAAGCTACTTTGTACACCTGGATTCGTACCATTGTTATTAATAGTTGTCTTGATTTTATTAAAGCAAAAAGCCAGGTAAATCTGCATCATGAACTTGATGAGAGCGTAGTAGTACACATTCCTGCAGATGCCATCAGCCGGATGAAAGCAGCCGAGATACTCCATCTTGTAAGGCAGTTACCTCCAGCTACGCAAAGTGTCTTTAATTTGTACGTTATGGAAGGTTACAATCACAAAGAAATTTCGCAAATGTTGCAAATAAGTGAAGGCACAAGCAAATGGCATTTGAGTGAAGCACGTAAAACCCTGCAGCAGCTGATCCACAAACAAAATTTGTATGTTTAATGAGTGAAAATTTACCATACGAAGATCAGATACGGCGTCAATTTGAAGAGGATGGCGATTTGTCGCTGCCCGAAATGGATCAGTCGTGGCAAAAAATGAAATCGCTATTGCACGAGGATAAAAAAAGACGGTTACTGCCGCCACTTTTCCTAAATGGCTGCATTACTATATTTTTTATAACAGGTATTATTACTATAATTTGGTTACTGTTACATACACCAGGAAAAACAAATGATAACCTACAAAAAAACGACAAAAAATCTGGAGAAACCTCTACAACAACAACTGTAATAAATGCTAATAAAACTGTGCAGGATACAATTTTAAATCTTGGCAGTAAAGATAAGAAGCAGAATGTAACTGCTAAAAATGCAAACAATTTACAGGTTGAAAGTGAAGACAAACACCATCCAACAGGTACAGGAGCTTTAAACGAAATAAGTACCTATACACAGGGAAAAACCCAAAAAGTATTTACTAATAGTGCCGTAACAGTTGGAAACAGCCTAACCAAACATACCGAAAACAGCAAGACCAGCACAAAGCTTAAAAAATCTTCCCAATTGACTTTTGAAATTGGAACTCATCGTAAAAGGAACAACGTTGATAAAGGAAGTGCTTTTCTTACTAACACAGGAAGTACCAATGCAGGCACCAGGAATGGTTTGAAAAAAGTTGAAAATGATATGGGTAAGTTGGAAAATAAAAATTCTGATGCTCAGTTAGAAGTTGTTCCTGAACAAAAAAGGGAAACCGACTCTTCCTTGTTAAAAAAAGCTGATAGGAAAGATGCAATACCAATATTGGTAGTTAAGCCAAAAGGAAAAGAAGCAGTTGATAAAGACGCCAAAGAACATTACTTTGCGGCAGGCCTGGCGTTACAGCAACAAATACCGTTAAGCGGGCAAAAGGCAGTTCCCTTTAATGTTTACGGCCGTACAGGCTCTCTTGCCGATTATATACCTTCCGTTTATGGTCGTTTTTACCGTGCCAATAAATGGTTTTTGCAGGCAGAATTTAGGTATGGCGCGCCGCAAAACACCAAACAGTTAGATTATAGTAAACAAAAAATAGACTCGTTTGGTGCAACAGTTACCAGGCGTTCCCTGCAATTGAAAAAAACGTATTACCACCAAATACCTGTTACTTTTAACTATTTTGTTTTACGAGACTTATCAGTAGGGGCAGGTTTAATGTATAGTAAATTTTATGGGGCGGTGTCAGAAGAACAAATAACAAATACAAACCTGTTAACAAATAGGGATAGTGTAATTAAAAAGTCAGTTATTAAAATTCCTGCTGCCCGCGATTCGTTTTTTACAAAATCACAATTACACGCTATTTTCGAAGCGCAATACCAGTGGAAGAATTTGTCAGCAGGATTTCGATATACTTGGGGGTTGCAGCCTTTTATAAAATACACTACCGCGGCCGGCGCAGAAAAAAGCGAGAAGAATCATTCGCTGCAGGTTTTCTTGCGGTACGAGTTATGGCAATCGAAGAAAAAGAAATAAGCTAAGTAGCCACCAAGGCGCAAAGGCAATAAGGCGCTAAGATTTTGGTTTTGGAACCCCAGAGACACAGTGACAAGGAGTAACAGCGTCTCCTGCCTTCTCCCTCCTTACTCCTGCCTCCTTACTCCTTACTCCTTACTCCTGCCTCCTTGCTTCTCTCCTTACTTCATTAATTATGATTCTCAATCCAGGGTTTAGCGAGTAAAATAAAATTTGAAAAAGGAAGGTCATTTATTTCCTCTGTGTTAAATCCCTCGCTGGTAAGCTGCTCGTTTAAGTCAGTAATAAATTCGGTATAGTTTTCCCAAATTACAGTAGGGCTGGCCAGGTGAGTGTTTAAGACAGTAGCAAACCATTCGCGAACTTTTGCAATTAAACGTTGCGGGTCGTTATTGTGGTCTTTAATATCCTGCCCTCCGATATCTGATACAAAAGATAAATACCGGTACCTTTCTTTGTCTAAGATCAAGCATTTTTTCTTCTTAAGCCTTTCGGTTCCAAACGACTGACAACCGATGTCAAGTCCCAGCTCAAAAGGCATATTAAAACGGGGCATATCTCCCGGATTCAAAGGTTCGTTGCGTGAAATGTCGTGAATAGAATATTTTGAAGATGCAATTAACTTCTTGATTTCTTCAACCCTAACATTACCCGAAGAAGTAGTTTCTGATATTTTAGGTTCAAGACCGATGTAAAGTATTGAGAACAGAAGTGGTTTTAGTAGTAATCGGTAGTCCTCATCGAAGGGACAGTTTATAAAAACGTTCTGCTCAAAACTCATTTATTAATGGTTTCGTCTATATTCCCGTTTTTGTTATGTACAACGGCGTAAGCGTTTTCATCGTGATATACATAATCGCGGGCTGCACTAATTGCTTCACCGCGCGTTTCAAATACACCTAAGGTATTTTCAGATCCTTTTTTTCTCACCACCCATTTTTCATCCTCAACAGGTAATACATGTAAACGATTAGTGTTTTCAGCGGCAGAGTTCGCTACTTTTTCTATAATACGTTTCGATAATCTTTTACCATCTGTCATAAACTCGTAATTACCCTATAAAGTTAATTAATAATATCGGCAGCAGTGTATTTTAAAAAATACTAAAACCTTTTTTTGAACCAAGATAAATGGTAACCAATTTCGATTACTGTAACTTATGTAAATTAAGTCACCACCCACTCTAAACAGGCAGAATTAATGCATTCCCTTCTTAGTTTCGTTAGGTAACAGTTTAAAATAGGTTGCCTTAAACCTGTTGTCTACAACCTCGCCTTGTACTTCTGCCTTACGCACCGCTTCACAAAAACCGTCTTTCGCGTGCGCGTCTCCGTGTTCATCTATCTTGGTACCATCAACAAAGTAGGCTTTTCCGTTTATACGTACTGCCAGGTCGCAGCTTTTGCCCTTTAAACCAAAATTACACTCGCCGCAAGATGCATCAACAACCATTATTTTCTTGCTTTTATCGGGCGTAGCTATTTTATTTATCTTGTCTTGTGCTATTAGGGTAGCGGACTGTATGCCAAACATGAAAATAAAAAGTAAGTATTTCATTGTAATATTTTAAGAAGCTATAGTTGGCAAATATCAGCGTTTTTTTCCCGGTAAATGTTAGTAAAACGGTAATGCAAAAAAGGGGTGCGAAAGTGGTTTGAATCACAACAAGCCTCCCTTGCGACCTACCGCCTTCTTACTTCTGCCTACTGCCAGCGCTGCCGCAAAGACGAAAAGGCAAAAAGTAGCGCGAAGATTTTTGATGTACACTTTTTGAAACACAAAGGCACAACGACACAAAGTAACACAAAGAAAGAAGTTCTTGACGTCCTCTGTCCCTTACTCCTCCCTCCTACCGAAAACTTACAACGCGGCAAACTGGTAACCGGCAATAGGAAACCGGTAACAGGCATCCCCACCTACCCTGCAACCGGCACCTCATACCCCGCCTGCACCGCTTGCTCTTCCTGAAAGGTAAAATAACAGATCATGCCGAAGCCAAACGACAGCATCATATGGTAGGGGAACATACTGAAATCGCGGTAGTAAAAAGCAAGAGTGGCACCACCCACTCCATAATAAATGGTAAGTGCAATTTCGACAGGTAGCAACCAGTTCTGCTTTTTGCGCTGGGTATTAACAATACCAGCCTTTTGCCTGTCTGAAACATTAAATTTTGGTGTGCGCACAAACACCGACTTTATGCCCAGCAATCCCTCTACAACAGCCAGGGCATTGTTAAGTGATATGCCCATCGAAAACATAAGGTACAGCGGGAAAGTTTTGTAGAAATACTGCCTGTTGCCCTCGGTAGTATACCCAGTGTGAACCGTTGATACATAGTGGAAAACGCCAAGGCATAATAAGCTTACAACCGAAAACGATGCAAAACGAAACCAAATATTTAGTTCAGGCACCTGCGATTTTAAATACAACAACGGAATACTTAAGAACGACGATACCAACACACTTATAAAAACCAGCCCAACCAGCAGGTGAAAACAAGCTATTATTTTTGCGTTTAGCGGCATATTGCTTTGCAACACACCAAATAAATGCTTACGTGCTGTTTCGGCATTACCCTTAATCCAGCGGTATTGTTGGGTTTTCATAGCACTCATTACCGGTGGTAGCTCCGCAGGTACACACACATCTTCCAGGTAGTTAAACTTCCAGCCTTTAAGTTGAGCCCTGTAGCTAATGTCAAAATCTTCGGTTAAGGTGTCGTAGTGCCATCCACCGGCATCAATCATACAGGCCTTACGCCAAACACCGCCGGTGCCGCTAAAATTCATAAAATAACCGGCGCTGTTACGTCCCATTTGCTCAATACTAAAATGTGCGTCCAGCAAAAAAGCCTGAAAGTGGGTAAGCAGACAATAATTTTTGTTCAGGTGCGACCAGCGGGTTTGCACCATACCAATTTTAGCGTTGGTAAAAGCGGGTAGGGTATGTTGTAAAAAATCTGCCGGCGGTACAAAATCAGCATCAAAAAGGGTAACAAATTCCCCTCTGGCTGTTTGCAGTCCGTATTGTAACGCACCTGCTTTAAACCCCTCCCGACTGGTTCGCCGTATATGTTCTATTTGTAAACCTAACAGTCTGTATTGCGATACTTTCCTGGCTATAATTTCTGTAGTTTCATCGGTAGAGTCGTCAAGCACCTGTACTTCAAAATAAACTCTTGGGTAATCAAACCCCGCAACAGCGTCTATAAGTCTCTCTATTACAAGGCTTTCGTTATAAACCGGTAACTGCACTGTTACAAACGGATAGTGGGTTAAGGGTTGCGGTATAATTTGCTGCACCCTTTTTTTGTGCTGCATATACTTATACACCAGGTGTATTTGCATGCAGCCATATAGAAATAAAAATAAAAGCGCAGTTATATAGATCGAAAAAAGTACCTCGGTAATAACTTCGTAACCACTACCCATGCAAAATAATTTTACTATCTAAAAACAGAAACCACACCCAGTTTGTTTAACTTTTCCCATGTTTTTATTATGGCTTCTTCAAAACTGGCTAGTTAAGTTATTTCCAAACAGCTTATCTTATAACTGTTACCCTCCGAGAAAAAAGAGAAAAGGGTCATAATTGCGCTATTGTAATTATAGGGGCAAATGGGTGAGAATCTAAAGAAGCCTGGGCTACAAAAAAGCAGTAAACAGGCGTTACACTTTTTTACTGCTTAAATAGTCATTATTAATTTATCTATTATACTTCTTCCCGGCTGGCAAAACTACCTGACCGAATAAAGCCGGTCAGCAACCAGTTTCCCAATTTCTGTGGTTAAAAAAGTTGGTTGTTGGGTTTCTGCTTCAACCCATTCTTCTTTACCGTCAACACTTCTTTTCATTTGTATTTCCAAAGGTTTGTACGAAACCTGCACAAGATACCTGTCATCAGATAATAATGTTACTGCTACCGGTTGCCCATTGTACAATACTGAAAATTGTGGATTGTTCATAATGATAGTTTACAGTTTTATATTTTAATGGTTTCAAGGGGTTCTACATTTCAACAGACATGAAATACCAATAAACATGCAAACTATTTAACGTTCAAACGCTCATAACAACTTTTTCCAGAGATGTAATTTTTCTTTAATAGTCAACTGTTTTAAGTTGAATTTATTAAGTTGAAGGTATATAAATTAAAAATATTTGAAACTGTTGCAGTAAAATTTTGTTTTAATTTCGTAATCAATAAAAGTTTGTGTAAACAAGGGTTCAATACGTAGTTACACTACTCAAACATGCTTTCTAATTTCTACAAAGGCTCTTTAAAAAACATATTACCCCAAAAAAGCCATATCTTCCTCTGACAGTTCAATATCTGCAGCTTGCAAATTTTCTTCAAAATGTTGTAACGAAGAGGTGCCTGGTATAGGTAACATCCAGGGTGAACGATGTAACAACCAGGCGATATTAACCTGCGCATTGGTAACGCCGTATTTCTGTGCAATAGTAGCAATCCTGTTATCTTTTTTTTGATTAGCTGTCAAAAGCGAAAAGAAAGGAATCAGCGGAATCTCGTTTTCTTCACAAATATGCAAAATCTCTTCGCCCCCGCGTGTTTCACCACCATGCCCGTTCATAGTATTACGCTGTGCGTGGCCATACATATTTTCAACAGTAGCAATAGCACCCATACGCATTGCTAACTGTAGTTCTGCAGCGTTTACATTACTTACGCCTACGTGCAGAATTTTACCTTCCTGCTGCATTGTAAACATAGCTTCCATACTAGCTTCAAATCCACTATCGCCCTCCATAACCCGAAAATGCACCAGGGTTATCTGGTCAAGTTTTAAGGTCCGCAGATTATTCTCTATGCTGCTGCGCAGGTTTTCCGGTTTATTAAAAGGAATCCAGCTTTTATCGGGCTTGCGGGCGCCACCAACTTTGGTGCAAATTACTAAGTCGCTATTGTAAGGGTAAAGTGCTTCTGCAATTAGCCGATTAGTTACATCTTCGCCGTAATAATCAGCAGTATCCAAAAAATTAATACCTCGTGCAGCCGTTTGCCGTAAAATTTCCAATGCCTCATCCCTTCGTGGCGGTTCACCGTAAATTCCGGGGCCGGTAAGGCGCATAGTGCCATAACCCAAGCGGTTAACTGTTAAGGGATAATTGCTTTTACCAGCTATTGTAATTGTTTTTGGGGTGCTCATAAGTGTATTGCCAAATTTTGCCTTGCGGCTGTTAACGATATAATCAGAACAAATTACCGGCAAGTAAGTTTAAGAAAGCCTTTATTTAATGTATTAATAACCTGAAAGGTTGGTTTTTTTGATTAGTAGAGCTAGAAGTTTTTTTGGTAGCCGACAGATGGAATTTTTTTAGACATCCTTGCGTCGCACTCGTGTACTTTCAGGTAATTCTATTGAGCTTTTTTCTCAACCACAAAGGCACAGAGACACCGAGGGGGGAGGAAATATTTGGTAGCCGCAATTTCAAACTCGTTTTTGGCGAAGTTTTACAAATAATCATAAAAGCTTCTTAAGTAAGCGTGGTTAGTAAATACAACACAAAAGCTTTAAACATCCGAAATTGTCCTAAAATTCATAGCTTTAAACCATATATATCTTCAATCTACGTGCAGTCTATTCGTACAAAAATTAATGTTGTGATTATCCTGCTTATTGCTGCAATAGGAGTATCTGCCGTTATTTATACAAGAGGTGGTTTTTCAATTACTAATAATGAAACCGTAGTGTATTGTGGTAATACGTCATTTGAGCCTGTTATAACAAATAATCGTGGCAGAACATTATATTCTGCTAATTGCGCTTCGTGCCATTTAATAACCAAAGAACTGACAGGTCCTGCCCTTGCAGGTTTTGAAAAACATTTTCCCTCAGCCTTATTGCATTTGTTTATTCAACACCCGCAGAAGGCCTACAAAAAAAGTAAATACCTCGCCCGATTAAAACAAGAATACCAGGTGGAACATTTCGCTTTTCCATCTCTTTCTAAAGAAGATGTAAATGATATTGTTGAGTATATTAAAGAAGCATCAGTTCAAGCTCAATAAGGGGCTGAAGAAATTTGAGGGTGAAAGCAATAACTGCTTTTAACTTCGACTATATAAGTGCTTAACAAGAAATAAAAGCATAATGCCAATAAAAGGTTCTATCCTAAACTAGTGGCAGTAGCATCTATCAACCTTTAAACGCTTCCGTCACCCTTTTTTCGGCTTCCTCCTGCGATATTCCATTATAATAATCCTGTACAAAAGGATGTTCATATTTATGTGGTATAACCTCTGGTCTGTTACCACCTTTTGATAGTTGTACGTTTGTATGTAAAGACAAGGTGTTATCAGAACCCGGCAACCAGTTGCTTAAGTAACCAAAGTAAATCGCCTCATAGTCATTACTGTAAAAATTTGCTTTATAATCATTGAAGCTTTTTTCGCTAAGTGACACCCAAACTCCATATTGTAAGGGCTCACAATGCCCGTTTACTTTTTGAAAAAGCACTGCTTTTATAAACCGGTCTGTTCTATCTGCACGTTGTATAGTGGAAAAGTCACTGTTTATTTCTGCGATTTTGTTTTTCTCCTGTTCGGTTAAGTCATTATAAAAGGAAGGTGTATTGAAAGCAATGGCCGGCAAATCTTCATGTTCTTGTTTGCAGGTGGGGCAGGTGTAGGTCATAGGGAAAATAGTTGTTATAAGAATCCGTTTTCTAAATAGCTTTTCTAACATTATCTTTCATAACCTTTTCTTTCAATCCTTTTAGCCCTAAAAAGTATGTTTCCGATAATTTATAGAACATTTCACTCTTTTTTTTAAGAGGGGTCTTTCTCCTGCTACCCGTATGTTTAAAAATCAATTAAGGAAGTTTGTTCGAAGTTTAATTTTAGAATTGATAGTTTCATCAGCAAGGTCAAGTATTAATTCAGGGCTTTTCTCAAAAACTATGTCTAAAATTCTTAGAGCGTTATTTCTTTCACTGTCTGAAAATCTACTTCCACTTCTAATTCGTCCAGGAACACTAAATGCTACATCTCGTTGTTGAACAGTTAAGAACCCTGTTGCTTTACCCCATTCTTCAATTTTATGCCAGCAGCCACTAGGGATAGATTTTATAAATTGAATATTTGCCTTAATTTCTTCCTGAAGGATATCTTCGTCTCCAAACTCTTTGCGTTTTTCTTTGTTTTTATTGCTTATATAATCCTGCTTTACTGCCTTTTCGTTGATATACCATGCGTTATTTCTAACCGCTAACCAACAATCTTCTTTTTTAGCCCATTCACCATATAATGATCCTGGTGCATTTTCCTTAATAAATTTTTCTACCTGAACCATTAAATCATAAATAACAGTTCGAAGACTTTTAGAGACTGATTGATTTTTCCAAATCTTGTACAAGTCAAGTTTCCCCTCCGACCATGCAGTAAACAATGAAATAGTATAAGGAACAGTAACGTACCTCATATCACCAATCGCATTTGGCTTAACTCCATACTCTTTCTCCGCTGCCTTAAATAAAATTGCCTTCGCTATTAAGTCTTCGAAATAAATATTAGAAATGTTTTTAGGTAAATTATGATTCATAAACTGAACATAATTTTTTTGACTTCCCCTCACCACAAAGTGAGGACCAATTACAAGCTTCTTTCCAGCATAAATTTCTTCATAACTATTTATATATTTTGCAAGATCTTCCTTCGTGAACACTTGCAGTTTAGGGTTCTTTAGATCAAAAGCCTTTTGTTTAGCCGGAGTAAAGCCCTCCTTAATTCTAAAATTTTTATACTGTCCACGTGCTCTTTCGTAAAACCATCTTGTTTGAACTGATTTACCTTCAACAGGTGGTGCCCAAATGTTACGAGAAAGTTTTTCAAGGTTAATATGGAAAGGTCTGTTAGAACTTAGATCTGAAACCGAAACCTTGTTTTGCGTATTCGCATATTCTGAAATCTTACTTACTATATCACTGAACCTTTCTTTATCTTTTACAACAGAAAGTTTTACTTGAACATGAATATTATTTACTGGAAATTTATCCTTTTTCCATGTATGGTAAATTGATGCAGTAGTTTGACCACCATTTACAATTTGTAAGTCGCTAACAGATTTAATGCAATAGCCATTTCCAACTTTTGCTTTCTCAATTACTACAGAATTAGCTGTTGCAGCAATACCATTATTATAAGCCAAAAACATCTCAGGATCATCTTTGATTGTTTTCCTAATGCCTCCATTAATTTTTCCAGTAAACTGTAGGAACGAACGCACATTTTGTTCTAATAACCTTGCTCCATATTTTTCGTAAATATTTGCAAGGGCGTCACCAGAAATAATTGCCATGTAAGCCTCATATTCATCATTATTTATTGGAGCTTGTATACAAGGCACACTGAAACCATCAGCCGCAAAATCTATTTCAATAGGAATGTGAGATTTTTCACTTATGTTGTAGAGATAGTTTAAATCTATAACTCTGTAATAAAGTTGATAGCCAGATATTGAACTGTCAGAGGAAGATATGGCTTTTTTGGGGTAATATGTTTTTTAAAGAGCCTTT
>Ga0181465_100705_pt1 | contig 14046 bp, 9 predicted proteins | sample InSIn3gowninarea_FD_119076 | JGI IMG/M metagenome (GOLD analysis project Ga0181465, IMG submission 119076) | Clean room microbial communities from NASA Spacecraft Assembly Facility at Jet Propulsion Laboratory, Pasadena, California, USA -... ... | reverse complement strand
CTCTTTCTGATGGACAGATAGCACCCCAGGATATTCTTTCCATTCAAGGTCCTTTTGCCGTACAGCAGTACGTTGTGAATGAGATCCAGGAAGTTTATCGTTTGCAAGGTGTAAAAATCAATGACAAGCACATTGAAGTAATCGTTCGCCAGATGATGCGTAAAGTGTCAATCGTTGATCCGGGTGATACGAAATTCCTGGAAGAAGATCTGACAGATAAGTTTGAGTTTATTGACGAGAACGATCACATCTTTGACAAAAAAGTTGTAACAGAACCTGGTGAATCAACCCGCATGAGAGCCGGCCAGATAGTAACGCTTCGTGAACTGCGTGAAGAAAACTCAATTCTTCGCCGGAACGACAAAAAGCTGGTAGAATACCGTGATGCAAAACCTGCCACTTCGCAACCAACGTTGCTGGGTATCACAAAGGCATCACTGGGTGTACAAAGCTGGATCTCTGCTGCGTCCTTCCAGGAAACAACCAAAGTATTGTCATCTGCAGCCATACAAGGTAAAACAGATGATATGCTTGGCCTGAAAGAGAACGTAATCACAGGTCACCTGATTCCTGCCGGTACCGGTCTGCGTGACTTCGAAAACATGATTGTTGGTAGCAAGGAAGAATATGAATTGCTGCAAACTGCCCGCGAGGCCATGTCTTTTGATGACGACGAATAAGGTCCACTTTACCTGACTCAAAATACCCAAGGAGCAAGAGAAATCTTGCTCCTTTTTTGTTTTTTATTCGTCGGGTTGTCCTCTCGTTTTTCCACTGATTACCATCAACTGTTTTAACACTTCAAAATGCGCTGTTAACCCTATTTTCGTTAGCTAAATTTTTCCCTGCATGAAGAATGCTTCACTCATTTTGAATCTGGTTTTATTGGTTGCTGTTGGTGTGTTGTTTTACCTGCATTTTTCGGGCAAAAAAAGTACGGTTAATACCAGGATTGCTTCTTCAAACCAAAATAGTGCTGTAGCAAAAGGTGATTTTAAAATCGCCTATTTTGATATGGACTCTATCAACAATTCATTCATGCTGATCAAAGATGTAAAGTCAGAGTTGAGCAGGGAAGAAGAAAAGATCAATGTCGAATTAACCCGTTTGCAGAAATCATACAACGATAAGATTACGCACTACCAGGGACAGTCGCAAAACATGTCCCAGGTTGAATCGGAAAAAGCCAACCGTGATATCCTGCAACTGCAGGATAAAATCCGCAGCACAAAGCAAAACATGGAAGCAAAATACCAGGACCTGTACATGCGCAAAATGCAGGACGTAAAAGCAAAGGTGGAAGATTACCTGAAAGAATTTAATAAAGACAAAGGGTACGCCTACATCCTCGCCTACGAGCCCGGATTTATTTTCTATCGTGATAGCGCTTTGAATATTACAGATGCCATCATTGCCGGTCTGAATGAAAAATATAAAAAGAAATAACTGATATAAATTGTTCTTATTTGAAACGTGAAGCAGGTGTGAACTTTGAAAATAAAGACACTCTTGCTTCACGTTTTTCGTTTCACTCTTCACATTCCTGAAAAACGTATCTTCCAAAAAATTTCATTGCATGCAGGAGGAAGTACTCTCACCGAAAGAAGCGATAAAGGAAGACCAGTCATTTAAACGTTCGCTTGGTTTAACAGATGCTACCATGGTCGTAGCCGGATCAATGATCGGTTCCGGAATCTTTATTGTAAGTGCCGACATGCTGAAAGATCTTGGGTCGGCGGGTTGGTTAATTGCTGCCTGGCTGATCACCGGATTCATGACGCTGACAGCCGCGTTGAGTTATGGTGAACTGAGTGCTATGTTTCCGAAAGCCGGTGGGCAGTATGTTTACCTGAGAGAGGCATACAATCCATTTATTGGTTTTCTGTACGGGTGGAGTTTTTTTGCGGTCATTCAAACCGGAACTATTGCGGCCGTTGCTGTTGCCTTTGGAAAATTTTTAGGTTACCTGGAACCTTCGTTAGGTGATGGAAACATCCTGTTGGGTTCCGCAGATGGCTTTAAGATAACTGCGGCACAAATGGTGGGTATTGTTCTTATTGTTTTACTCACCTATATCAATACAAGGGGAATAAAAAGCGGAAAGCTTATTCAGACAACCTTCACATCGGCAAAGCTCCTTGCTCTTTTCGGTCTTATCATATTCGGTTTTCTTGCAGCAAAATCAGCTGTGTGGAATGCCAACTGGCAGGATGCCTGGGAATTAAAACAACATGCATCCCGTATTGAAGGCGGTGCAGGCGGAAACACCTGGACGCCCTTGCTTGGCTTTGTAGCTTTGGGAGTTATAGCTTCTGGTATGGTGGGAAGTATCTTTAGTTCCGATGCCTGGAACAATGTAACATTTATTGCCGGAGAAGTGAAAAATCCTCAGCGTAACATCGGTCTAAGTTTGTTCCTGGGTACGCTGATCGTTACGATCATTTACGTTTCTACAAACCTGATGTATCTTTCTGTTTTACCTATCAATCAACTGGCCTTTGCTACCGATAACAGGATAGCCTTATCCGTATCCAACGAAATTTTTGGTGCGGTGGGAACAACAATATTGGCAGTGTTGATCATGGTGTCAACCTTTGGCTGCAACAACGGTTTGATACTCGCCGGCGCAAGAGTTTATTACACCATGGCAAAGGATGGATTGTTCTTTAAGCAAACCGGCACATTGAATAAAAATGCAGTTCCCGAATATGCTCTCTGGATTCAATGCGCCATGGCCTGTGCTCTTTGCCTGAGTGGTCAGTACGGCAACCTGCTTGACATGGTTTCTTTTGTGGTTGTACTGTTTTATGTACTCACCATTGCAGGCATCTTTATCCTTCGTAAAAAAAGCCCTGATGCGGAAAGACCATACAAAGCGTTTGGCTACCCGGTTCTTCCCTGCCATTTATATTGTTATGGGTATTGCATTTTGCACCTTGTTGATTTTGTACCAGGGTGCTTATCCTTATTATGGACTTTTGATTGTACTACTTGGAATTCCAATTTATTTCATTGCTTTGGGGCGCAAAAAAGCATAGTCATATTTTATGGAAAATATCGGTCAGTTGTTTCGGGAATTTTCAACAATGAAAGTAGGGGTAATAGGAGATGTAATGTTAGATACCTACATCTGGGGTGAAGTTGAACGGATTTCGCCGGAGGCTCCTGTGCCGATTGTTTCTCTCCATCATCGTGAACAGCGGTTGGGCGGTGCCGGAAACGTGGCGCTGAACTTGCGTTCCATGGGTGCACAGGCTTTTATTATTTCGGTAACCGGTGCCGATAGTGAAGCTGATTGCCTGATGAAGTTGTATGCCGAAAAAGAAATAAACACCGCGTATTGCTTTGGCAGTGAAAACCGTGTGACAACCAATAAAACACGTGTCATCAGTCGTAATCAGCATATGATGCGGCTTGATGCTGAAATCACCAATGACTTGTCGGTAGACGATCAAAAACGTATTCTGGAACGGTTTGAATCATTTGTTCAGGAAGAAAAACCACAGGTAGTAATTCTGGAAGATTACAACAAAGGTGTCCTGACAAAAGAAGTGATTGATGGCGTGATAGCCATTTGCCAAAAGAATAATGTTATAACGGCCGTTGATCCAAAGCGGAAGAATTTTTTTGCTTATAAAGGTGTTGACATATTTAAGCCCAATCTGAAAGAGGTTCGTGAGTCTTTAAACATTCTGACCGTTGATGCGCAACTTTCCGACCTGGAAAGAATTCACAAAGAACTGCATTCCATTTTACAGCACCGTATCTCATTTATTACCCTATCGGAGAAAGGCGTGTTTTACCAGCTTGAAAGCGAGGCTGCTATCATTCCATCACACATCCGAAACATTGCTGACGTATCTGGCGCCGGCGATACGGTGATTGCCGTTGCTGCACTTGTTTATGCTGCCCGGCAGAATGTACACCTGATGGCTGAAATGGCGAACATTGCCGGCGGTCTTGTTTGCGAAGAAGTTGGTACTGCAGCTATTGATCCTTCGAAGTTGTTTCATGAGTGTGAGTTGCTGTTAAACTAAAGTTGACGAAGGGACAAGTGCACTTTGTAGTAAGGGTAAGTGATGTATGCTAGCTTTCTCTTCTTATCACATGCATTGACTTTTGCAGCGAGAGTATCATGATATCTTAATGACAGTTAACCTTTTTGCAGGTGCCCATTCCGTAGACTTGAAGGCACCGACAGCTTTCCAAAACGTTACTTTAAAGCATTCAGTAAACAGGGGTTTAGCAGGATAATTCCGTTAACGATTATTTATCATTTATCGACTAAACCATGGGCATTAATTGCCTTCTATGTATTGTCCCTGAAAGCTGATAACCTATTCCGATTTAGACTGCCAGAATTGACAGTCCTGATTCGTCCTTATTGAATGCAACGAGGCCCTTCGATTTAGAAGGGCCTCACTTATTTTACAGTAAAAAGTATTTTAAAAGGGATTCATCAATTCATCAATTACCTTTTACTTTTTGAATTTTACTTAATAACACTTGCCATTGTTTTGCCAATATCAGCAGGGCTATGTGCTACATGAATACCGCATTCTTCCATGATCTGCATTTTGGCAGCAGCCGTATCTTCTGCGCCACCGACAATAGCACCGGCGTGTCCCATACGGCGTCCCGGAGGTGCTGTTTGCCCGGCTATAAACCCTACAACCGGTTTTTGATTGCCGTTGTCGCGAATCCAACGGGCAGCCTCTGCTTCCATACCGCCACCAATCTCACCAATCATCACAATAGCATCCGTTTCAGGATCATTCATAAACAGCTCAACGGCTTCTTTTGTGGTAGTTCCAATAATAGGATCGCCGCCAATACCAACAGCGGTAGAAATACCTAAACCTGCTTTGGCTACCTGGTCGGCTGCTTCGTATGTTAAGGTTCCTGATTTTGATACAATACCAATGCGGCCTTTCTTGAAAACAAACCCTGGCATAATGCCCACTTTGCATTCATCTGCAGTAATAACACCTGGACAGTTAGGACCAATCAGCCTTGTATTCTTTCCTTGTAACGAAGCCTTCACTTTCACCATGTCCTGCACGGGAATTCCTTCTGTGATACACACAACCAATCCAACTCCTGCATCAGCAGCTTCCATAATGGCATCCGCTGCAAAAGCAGGCGGTACAAAAATGATAGAGACATTGGCACCGGTTTCTTTTACACAATCCGCTACAGTATTGAATACTTTCCTGTCGAGGTGCGTAGTGCCACCTTTACCGGGTGTAACACCGCCTACCACGTTTGTTCCGTACTCAATCATTTGCGAAGCATGAAATGTACCTTCTGTGCCGGTGAAGCCCTGCACCAGTATTTTCGAATCTTTGTTAACAAGAATGCTCATAATTGATTTTAAGTTGCGCAAAAGTAACGAGAAACTATAAAAGTTCGTGGTTTGTAATTTGCGGTTCGGGGTTGGTTCGCATAAATCTTACAAATGGTATGTTCCACTATTTCATCAAAAAAGAGGGACATTTCTAATCAACTTCAAATCTCAAACTACAAAGGGCAAACTGTTCTTTCCGTAACTTTACCACGCTTAAATAAACCCTTCTCAACATAAAATCAACAACCTAATGGGAATTATCAAAGACAGGTTTAAAGAAAAAGGCGATGCGCTTGCTGCCGAAATGAAGGACCTTCTGAAAGAACATGGGACGAAAAAGATTGGTGAAGTACAACTATCACAGATTTACCAGGGCATGCGTGGTATGACAGGCCTTGTAACGGAAACATCCCTGCTGGATGCGCAGGAAGGTATCCGTTTCCGTGGTTATTCACTTCCTGAGTTGAGCGAAAAGCTACCTAAAGCCGAAGGTGGATCGGAGCCTTTGCCCGAAGGGCTTTTTTACCTGATGCTGATTGGTGAATTGCCTACGGATGCAGATGTACAACATGTAACCGATGTATGGCAGCGCCGCAGCCATGTGCCCAACCATGTTTTTGCCACCATTGAAGCTTTACCTGTAACAGCTCACCCCATGACACAGTTTGTGGCGGCGGTGATGGCCCTGCAAACCGAAAGTCAGTTTGCAAAACGCTACGCAGCCGGCATGAACAAAAAAGATTATTGGGATGCTGTGTTTGATGACAGCATGGACCTGATTGCACGCCTTCCACGTGTGGCAGCCTATATCTACCGCCGCAAATACAAAGGCGGCGACCATATTCAGCCGGATGGGTTACTGGACTGGGCCGGCAACTTTGCCCATATGATGGGTTATTCCGACGAAAGTTTTAAAGAGCTGATGCGTCTGTACATGACCATCCATGCCGACCACGAAGGAGGTAATGTCTCTGCCCATACAACGCACCTTGTAGGCTCTGCGTTAAGCGATCCGTACCTGAGCTATGCGGCTGGTATGAATGGCCTTGCGGGACCTTTGCACGGCCTGGCCAACCAGGAAGTGATCAAGTGGATATTTGAGATGAGGGAAGAGCTGGGAACTGAAGCCCCCACCCAAGAGCAGATTGTTGAGTACGTTAAGAAAACCCTTGCTTCCGGTAAGGTGGTTCCTGGTTATGGACATGCCGTTCTTCGCAAAACCGATCCACGGTTTACGGCGCAAATGGAATTTGGTAAAAAGCATATGCCGGATGATCCGCTGGTACAAACGGTATGGAATATTTACGAAGCAGTTCCGCCCATTCTGCAGTCGCTTGGAAAAATCAAAAATCCTTGGCCAAATGTGGATGCACACAGCGGTGCCTTGCTGGTGCATTACGGCATGGTTGAATATGAATTTTACACGGTTCTATTTGCCGTTAGCCGTGCACTGGGTGTATTGGCAAGCCTTTGCTGGGACAGGGTTTTGGGCTTCCCGCTGGAACGTCCGAAATCAGTAACAACTGACCTAGTAAAAAAATGGCTGAAAGGTGAAGATGAAATCTGGGGAGAATAAATTTCTCAGTAGTCAATAAACAACAATGCCCGTGTAATCACGGGCATTGTTGTTTGTCGCACAGAGCAAAAGATAGTAAATGAATCCGTAAAAGAAATTGTTCTAAAAGCCTTCAGTATTAAAGTGCAAAATTTTTTTTAACCATGGAACCTTTACTTTATGTTCTGCGCTGCATCATTCAAAGCTTTAAAATTCTTCTTCTTTGCTCTGTGCGACAAATTTTTTTTGTACTCAGCTGCAGTACGGCTATGAAGCTTCCGTTGCGACGCTCCGTTCATCGTTCTTACCAATATTGAACAGAAGCCATTCAATTTTTTTTAACTATTAGGAAAGCCGAAACATTAGTAATAAAATAAGGCTGCGTATCTCCTTTGGGGACACAGGGTAGTTATCTTTGTTTTTATGCATTATGTGTCCGCCGAGAATTTGAGTAAGTCCTATGGTATAAAACCGTTGTTTCAAAACATTTCCTTTCATATTTCCGAGGGTGATAAAATTGCGCTGGTAGCCCGTAATGGTTCGGGTAAGTCAACGCTGCTGAAAATCATTGCCGGTCAGGAAACGGCTGAGTCGGGAAAAGTATGGATCAACAAAGATGTTGACCTGGCTTTTTTTGAGCAGGAGCCGAAGCTTAACGAAAACGCTACCACACTTGATAATATCTTTCACATTGCTCACCCTGTTTTAGCTGCCATCAAAGAGTACGAAGAATTGGTAGATGAGCAGGAAGACACAGCTGAATACCACCGGAAGTTCAGCGATGCCATGATCAAAATGGACGACATGGGTGCCTGGGATTTTGAAGCCAAGGTGCAGCAGATTCTGAGTAAACTGAAAGTGCAGCATCTTCATCAAAAAGTTTCAACACTAAGTGGCGGACAACGCAAACGGATAGCCCTTGCCAGAACGTTGATTGATATAGGATTTGAGCACAAGCATGTGCTGCTGATCATGGATGAACCGACCAACCACCTTGATGTTGAAATGGTGGAATGGCTGGAGCATTACCTGAACAAAGAAAACGTCACCCTGATTTTAGTAACCCACGACCGCTATTTTTTGGATAACGTCTGCAGCGAGATATGGGAGATGGATGAAAACCTTTATGTACACAAAGGCGATTATCAAAACTTTTTAGAGAAGAAAGCAGCACGGGAAGAAGCCGAAGCGGCCACCATCAGCAAAGCCAGGAATCTTTATCGCAAAGAACTGGAATGGATGCGCAAGCAACCAAAGGCCCGTACCACCAAATCAAAAAGCCGCCAGGATAATTTTTACGAAATAGAGAAAAAGGCAAAGCAGCAATTGCTGGATCAGCAGGTTCAGCTGCAAAGCAAAATGAGCCGGTTGGGTGGTAAGATTGTGGAGATGAAGAAAGTGTACAAGAACTATGGTGAAAAAGTAATTCTGAAAGGGTTTGATTACGCTTTTAAAAAAGGCGAGCGGCTGGGTATTGTTGGTAAAAACGGTGCCGGTAAATCGACCTTCATCAATATACTGCAGGAGTTGGAACCGGCAGACAGCGGAAAGATCAATGTAGGTGACACAGTGGTTTTTGGAAACTATTCGCAAACAGGCCTGCAGGTAAAAGAAGACATGCGGGTGATTGAATATGTAAAGAACATTGCCGAAAACTTTCCGTTGGCGGATGGCTCTTCCATGAGTGCTTCTCAGTTTTTGGAGCTTTTTCTTTTTCCACCGGAGCAGCAGTACACGTACATCAGCCGCTTAAGCGGTGGCGAGAAACGCCGCCTGCATTTGCTGACTATCCTGTTTCGCAATCCTAACTTTTTAATACTTGATGAACCGACGAATGACCTTGACCTTCCAACGCTTTCTGTGCTGGAATCCTTTCTGCTCGACTTCCCGGGTTGTTTGCTGATTGTAAGCCACGACCGTTATTTTATGGATCGTTTGATAGACCATCTTTTTGTTTTTGAAGGAGAAGGACAGATAAGAGATTTCCCGGGCAATTATACGCAATACCGCGAATGGCAGAAACAACAGGAAGCTATGCCGGAGGAAGTAAAAAAAGAAGCACCTGTTGTGCAGAAAACAGAAGAAAAGCCAGCTGCACCAAAAAGGAAACTAAGCTTTAAGGAACAAAAGGAATTTGAAACAATAGAAAAGGAAATCAGGAAGCTGGAAGCCGAAAGAGTGCAGCTGACGGAGCAGCTTTCAGATGGTTCGTTGCCATTTGATAAAGTGCAAAAAATATCGGAAAGAATTATTGAGATAAATAATTCAATCGATGAAAAAGAAATGCGCTGGCTGGAGTTGAGCGAAGCCTGACAGCAGCATTTGGTATCATTCGTGTTTTATCGTCCGTATAATTTTTTCAGGATAAATACCTGACATTATGCAAAAGAAAATCTCTATAAAAGTGCTGCCTTCAGAGGCAGCCGATACCGCAAAGCTGGAAACTATTTTAGCACAGGCCTGTGCTGTTTTGCCAACAAGTATTACCGGCTACAACATCCTTAAAAGATCAATTGATGCCCGCAGCCGTCAGCAGGTGTGGATACAGTTAACCGTCAATGTATTTATTGATGAACCATTCCAGGAGTTGGGCCTTCCGCCTTTGCAGTTGCAGGACGTACTTGCTGCCCGGCGAACGGTGGTAGTGATTGGTGCTGGTCCGGCAGGATTGTTTGCTGCCCTGCGGTTGATTGAACTGGGCATTAAACCCATTGTCCTGGAAAGAGGAAAAGATGTTCGTGCAAGACGCCGTGATCTAGCGGCCATCAACAAAGAAGGGGTGATGAACCCCGAAAGCAATTACTGCTTTGGCGAGGGTGGTGCCGGAACGTATAGTGATGGAAAATTGTATACCCGCAGCACCAAACGTGGCGACGTGGCCAAAATATTAAGTACGCTGGTACATTTTGGTGCCGATGAAAAAATCACCTACGAAGCACATCCGCATATTGGTACCAACAAGTTGCCACACATTATTACTGCTATTCGTGAAAAAATAATCCAGTGTGGGGGAGAGGTCCGTTTTCAAAACAAGGTGACCGATTTTTTGATGGAAGGTGACACCGCCAAAGGTGTTGTTGTTAATGGAGAAGAACAGCTGGTGGCAGAAGCCGTCATACTGGCAACAGGCCACTCGGCAAGAGATATTTTCCAATTACTGCACCACAAAAAAATAGAGATACATTTCAAGCCATTTGCCCTCGGTGTTCGTATTGAGCATCCGCAAAATATTATTGATACCATCCAATATCATTGTCCGTCAAGAGGAGAGTTTTTGCCGCCGGCATCTTACAGCCTGGTAGAGCAGGTGAGTGGTAAAGGTGTGTTCTCGTTTTGCATGTGTCCCGGTGGTATCATTGCGCCGGCAGCTACGGCAGAAGGGGAGATAGTGGTCAATGGATGGTCGCCTTCAAAACGAAACAACCCTTATGCAAACAGCGGTATAGTAGTAACCGTTGATGAAGAAAACATCCAGGCCTTTAAAAAACACGAGGCGCTGGCGGGTATGTATTTTCAGCAATCTATTGAAAAGAAAGCTTTTGTTTCAGGCGGCGGTAAATTGATGGCACCGGCACAACGGATGGTTGATTTCACCAATAACAAAGTATCTTCTTCTCTTCCCGACTGCAGCTATTTGCCCGGTATTGGTACGGCTTCTTTGAAAGAAGTTTTGCCCTCTTTTGTACATCAGTCGCTGCAGGCTGCATTTAAAGAATGGGGTAAACGAATGCGAGGTTATTTCACCAACGAAGCTGTGGTTGTTGCTACAGAATCAAGAACCTCGTCGCCGGTGCGTATTCCTCGGGATGAGAGTTTGCAGCACCCGCAAATAAAAAACCTCTACCCCTGTGGTGAAGGTGCCGGTTATGCCGGTGGCATTGTAAGCGCCGCCATGGATGGCGAAAGGGTAGCAGATGCTATTGCAGCAAGGATAAAGATTGATCGTTGATTGATGTTTGTTGATTGTAAATTTTTTTACCGCCAACAAACATCGATCAACAACCGCCTACACTTATTCGCCGCCTTTGCTCCCTTCTTTCTTCGAAAGAAGAAGTTCTTTCTTCAGCAGCTCATTTTTGCGGTAAGCTCTTATCTCACTTTGTAATTTTTCCTGTGCCTGTGCATCCCAGTTTTTTGTAAGCAACGGAGTAAGGTTTGGTTTGCCTGCATCTACCCATGCGGTGTACCAGAAATCGGCAACCAGGTTGGCAGCCCTTAACGCCTGTTTGTTGATGGTTGGTTCCAGCAGCTTACCGTAAGCTTTTGCAAAATTAGTGGTGTAATAGCGAAAGTCTCTGCCGTTGCGTTTTTGGTAACGGTATTTTGTGGAGTCAGTAAATTGTTTGCTCACTTCTCTTTCACCTTCTAAAACCGCTGGCACCAGGGTAAACGTATGCCTGACGGCTTTCCATATTTCCTTTTCAGGGTTCTTTAAATAAGATGCTTTTTTATCTGCCTTCAGGCTAAACTGGTCAAAGGTGACTTCCGGCACAACGCTTTCCCATAAGGAATGAATGCCTTTCTGGTTACTCAACTGACCGTCATAATTGATTGTTGTATGCAGCGGCACATGCGCATCTTCTATGTAATGCGCCATATCGGCCGCATAAAACAAAATGCTGTCTTTTAAACCCTTCCGAAAGGCGTTGGTGAGCCTGTCTTTCATCACAATTACCCAGTAAGGCACGTAACCATATTTCAGCAGACTGTCTTTGTTATAGATAGCAACCGCAGCATTCCAGTCAAACGGCATTTTATGAACAGCATCCTCGCCGTAAGCTTCAAAATCAATAAAATGTTTAGTGGCTTCTGTGCTATCGCTGTTTCGTCTTTCATCGGGCCTTACGGAATGACGTACCAGGTACTCCATGTTCTGGTAAAAAAACGGCTGCACTTCTTTGGGTAACTGGTAAACCGATAACTGCGTAATGGTACGGTGCATTAAAAAGCCCCAACTGCTGCAAATCACCAATAATCCAACCGCAACCAGCAGGAGACCCTTTTTTCGGGAAAACATCATCTTCATAATGAGGGCAAAATAGGATAAAAAAGAATTTGCTCCGGCAGATAAAAAGAAAGGATACTCTCAGTAGAAAACATCCTTTTATAAATACTTGCGAACAGCTTACTGAAAAATAGCGTTCAGCAGCCCTGCCAGGCGTACGCCACCTTTCAGCAGTCGGTCGTTTACTGTTTGAATATGCCTGAAGTTGTATTCGTACCCTGAACGCTGATCCGGCTTGGTGATCTCTGGATACAGTTGCTCTGCTATCTGGTACGATTCCACAATCCACTCACTCATTGGCAGCTTTTGCCATTGCATCCGTTGGTTAAGCGTTGCATGATTGATAGCAGCGGTGTATTCGGTATAGCTAAGCTGCTGGAAATTGATCAGCGACTCATCCCACACAGCATGCAGGTTTGTTGGTGTATTAAACCAGGTCACTTTAACCCTGTTTCCGCCCAGGTCTTCCTTGCGGCCGGTGTGCATGGGCTGGTGTACATCGCCAACAAAATGAATCAGCAGGCGCAGATACATCTGCTTTTTCTCCATAGGAAGCTGCTTCTTTTTCAACTCCTTCACCAGGAAGTTCATTCTTGTATAAATATTGGTTGAGGTATCATTTTTCAAAAACGTCAGTACCTGCTCCCTGTTTAATTCTTTATCAAGGTTCACATAATGCCAAGAACTGATGTAGTTGTAGGTTGAGTCCGATTTAATAAAGTCGGCCCAGTTGCTTGCCATGGCAATGGATTCGGTTCCCAAAATTTTACGGATCTCTGTTTTAGCTTTTGCAGAAAGGTATTGACTGGCAATTTCACCCACAATCCGGTGGCCCAAAACGCCCCATGCCATTGACAGGTAGGGAATACCGAAAAGGAAACTGAAAATGATCGCTCTTTTTATTGCTTTCATCATAGACGTAAAAATTAGGAAACGGCGTCAAAATTAGGCTCATAGCCTCTTGTATCCCAATAATACTTTCCTGTGAACAAATATCGGAAAAACCCGTTCGGCATGACAATCACCTTGTTTGTCAAAAAAAAGCAAAGCTTCATTATAGAATGGTGTAAAATTGATGCACATAACTATTACACGCCAAAACTTGTCGAATGAGCAATTTATTAGAAGCCCGAAATCTGAGAAAATACTTTGCCACCCAAAAAGCAGTAGATGATATTTCTTTTGGTGTGGAACCCGGCAGCATCTTTGGTTTGCTGGGCCCGAACGGTGCCGGTAAAACCACGCTGATCCGTATGATCACCGGTATATTTTTTCCTGACAGCGGTGATATTCTTTTCGACGGCAAGCCCTTTAATGCCATGAAGGATGTTGAAAGGATAGGTTATATGCCTGAGGAAAGAGGGTTGTACAAAAAGATGAAAATAGGTGAGCAAGCCCTCTACCTGGCGCAACTCAAAGGCCTGTCCAGCAGCGATGCCACCCGTTTGATCAAAGAATGGTTTGTAAGGCTGGAAATGGAAAGCTGGTGGAATAAAAAAGTGGAAGACCTTTCAAAGGGAATGAGTCAGAAACTGCAGTTTGTGACCACCGTGGTGCACAATCCGAAACTTATTATCCTAGACGAACCGTTCAGTGGTCTTGACCCCGTGAACAGTAATGTTATCAAGGATGAGATTTTCAATCTTGCCAAGAACGGTGCTACCATTATTTTCAGTACCCACCGTATGGAGCAGGTTGAAGAGATCTGCGATCATATTGTGCTCGTTAACCGAGGCAAAAAAATCTTGGATGCAACCGTGCGGGAGGCAAGGCAGCAATTTAAAGAAGGCCTGTTCCGAGTTGGGTACGATGGCGAATTATCAGGGATAGCTCACCCTTCTTTTTCCCTGGTAAAACAGGAGCAAAACGCCGTGGTGGTAAAGATTAGTGAAGGCTATAATTCAAACCATGTGCTAAGTGCTTTTCTGCAGCAGGGTTTTGCCATCAATTCTTTCAATGAAATTCTGCCAACCTTAAACGACATTTTTATTGACCTGGTAGAAGGCACCCCGGCCAGTCAATACCTTTCTGCAAAAGCTAAAACAGAGATCCGTAAAATTTTGGGAACCGAATCCATTGCCATGGCAAGCAACTGGGCCGACTTTATTAAATCGGACTCAACCTACAACTACATCAGTT
>Ga0181465_100703_pt1 | contig 14076 bp, 12 predicted proteins | sample InSIn3gowninarea_FD_119076 | JGI IMG/M metagenome (GOLD analysis project Ga0181465, IMG submission 119076) | Clean room microbial communities from NASA Spacecraft Assembly Facility at Jet Propulsion Laboratory, Pasadena, California, USA -... ... | reverse complement strand
ACTGCCCTCTTTTTGCTGCTCGTTGTGGCCCCCTTAACCGGCGCCTATCTGACTGGTCTCCACCTACCATCCAACATCGACAAGCTCGTTCCAATCCTGCCCCATCTTAAAAGCCATAACATTTTTAGTGTGTTTTATTTCCAACTGCAGGGAACCTACAATTTTGAGGTGAAGGCTGTCAGCTATGTTATTATCGTTCACATGTTAATGCTAGCGTTGTTCCTGTTAGGATATGCTGCGAGAAAAACCCGATTTTTTGATAGCCTCGAAAACAATAAATCCTTCATTAGGCGATTCTTTTGGCTTTCTCTCGTATTCACCGTTATTCTGAATATTCTATTTTTTGTAACTAAAAAGTTTGGTTGGACAATTTTTAAGTATTACCAGCCGAGGTTTATACTGGTCACTGTCACTATGCTGTTTTTCATCTCAGCTATTTGCTGGCTTTTTATTGCTGGTAAAGTAAAAACAGCGTTTCAAAGGTTGGAAGATATGGGAAGAATGACTCTGACTAATTATGTAGTGCAAAATATAATAGGCCTTTTCCTGTTTTCAGGAATTGGATCTAGCTTTTCTTTGTCAGAGCGCATCCACTTTGGGTTTTATTTATTGATTGCCTTTTGTGTCTATTTGGTGCAGATTTATTTCAGTAAATGGTGGCTTTCGCGTTATTATTTCGGCCCCCTTGAGTGGCTTTGGCGACAATTGAGTTATGGTAAAAAGGTACCATTCATTAAAAAGGTAAGTATCAACTGCGAACAGATGGAGTCGGTTTCCCAAGACGATACTAGGGTACTTCCGGCGGGATTTAGAACATAATGAAGCAAAAAGAGGGCAGTAAAAAAAGCTGTTTTGGCTGAAGCCCTGGAGAATAGTAATAGCAACATACCAGTCACCGCGTAATCCTTTAAAATATCACCGAAAAAGAACAGACTGTTTATCAGACCGAGCACCAGCAACCAAAACATACGCCTCGAGAAAAAAGTATACGTGTTAATTCCTTTTGCATTCACTTTCTCGATAAGCACAGCAAAGCCAAAGCCGAATAGAAAACTAAGCAGCGCCCATGACTTGGCGGAAAAGATAATGTTACTTGTTGTGACAAGCAGGTCAGTAAATGAGTCGGGTTTGAAAACAGAAAAGTTGATCCCTAGGTAATAATAATCGACATAGTTCATTAACACCACCCCAAGCAGAGCCCATCCCCTCAATACATCTATCACCGCATTTCTGTTCCTTTCCGTGATGGGTTGTATAGTTGAATATTCCGCTCTCATTGCTTAATTGATACAATAAACTTAATCACTAGTTCTGCACGTTTCCTCCATTTATATATAGGCGGTCGATACAATATGTTGCTGGTCGAATGGATGTTTGCTGGTGCAAGCGCTGTTGTACAGGTTAGAAAACCAGGATTAGAGAAAAAGGTAAATTGTAATAATTGAGGTAGCGTTTCTAGGTGATTTATTTGAATAATCTGACTAAGATTGGTCGAATAAGGCAGTACCCCTAACAAATGAGATACTTAAAAAATTCCTCGAGATTATAATTACAGGCGCTAATTATTACCAAATTAAAGCTGGTGTTATTAGAATGTTTATATTGAATACCTGCATTTGAACAAACCCATTTAGGTGAATATTTTTTTATAGTAAAATGGATAATAAATATAAGATCGTTATCACTGATTTTATTGCTGATTCTTTAGTCATTGAAAAAAACATAATTGGCAATGTGGCTGATATTGTAGCACTCAATGCCGGGGACGAAAAAGAGCTCAAAGGGAAAATTGAGGACACGGATGCTATCATTATGTACCACTCCTTGTCTATCGGGCAAAAAACCCTCGACAGCCTGAAGAAGTGTAAAGTGGTAGTAAGGGCAGGGGTAGGAGTCGATAATATTGACCACGGATACGCCCGAACCGCAGGTATCCCGGTTGCAAACATTCCCGACTATGGCTCTGAAGACGTAGCCGATTCAGCTATAGGAATGATGCTAGCCCTGACCCGCGGAATTAATTTCCTCAACTCAAGGTTAAGGGATGGCTTAGGTGCATGGAGTTATACCCAGGTAAAGCCACTGAGACGTTTACGCAGCTCCAGCCTCGGCATTGTTGGCCTTGGTAGAATCGGCACGGCAACAGCCTTGCGGGCGAAAGCGCATGGAATGAAAGTATTCTTTTATGACCCCTTCAAACCGGATGGATACGATAAAGCGCTCGGAATTTCTCGCGCTGAGACCCTACAAAACCTGCTGGAACAGGTGCACGTGTTAAGCCTGCACTGCCCCCTGACAAACGATAACTATCACCTGATCAATGAAAACACTCTCCGACACCTGCCGCGAGCATCTTATCTTATCAACACGGCAAGAGGTGGCCTGGTCGATACCGCTTCAGTGGCGGAGGCAATTGCTACCGGACAGCTGGCAGGGGCAGCTTTCGATGTGTTGGAAAAGGAGCCTCCGATGAACGACAGGTTGGTGGAAGCATGGAAAGATGCAGGTCATCCGGCTTATCACAAAGTTCTGATTAACCCACATGCTGCTTTTTACAGTGAAGAAGGGCTGCAGGAGATCCGGGTTAAAAGCGCGCAGGCATGCCTAGGTGCACTTGAGGGCGCCGAAATCAGGAACGTCGTAAATTGAGGCAATGTTCGAGCAGGATTAGCCTTTACCGGTTTCTAATGCAATGCCGGTTTCGTCAGCAATGATTTGTAACGCTGCTACGACTTCTTTATTGACTGGTATTCCTTCAACTTTGCGAATTTTATACGCAATTCTCTCGGGATCTCCCGGTATCAATACGCTCTCTGCTCCCGGCTGCGGTCGCGTATTTCGCATTGTCCGAATCCACTCATCAATCTCTTTTTTAAACGCTGTTTTGTCGCGAAAACCTTCAATATCATATGCGCCAAAAAAGTGACCGATTCCCTTTCCCACTTCTTTTACCGGGGCGGAAACATGAATGGCAAACGGGGTGGCAAACGGTCCCCAGTTTGCACCGCTCAATACCGCTGTTAATATGTCTACCATACTTGCCAGGCAATATCCTTTGTGTCCGCTTCCCTCAACAATACTTCCAAGGGGTAACAAGGCACCACCCTCAATCATATCTGCAGGATCTAAAGTTGGTTTACCCTCTTTATCAATACACCAGCCTGTCGGAATATTCTCGCCATTGCGTTTAGCAATTTCTATTTTGCCGTATGATACTGCACTCGATGCAAAATCTATAAGTACTGCCGGCTCCTCATATCCCGGGAATGCAATGGCTACCGGGTTTGTTCCGAGCATTTTTTCAGCCCCTAAAAAAGGTGCGACGCCTTTGGTCGTATTGGTCATCGACATACCAATAAGGTCTTTTTTAAGAGCCATAACGGGATAATATCCTGCAGCTCCATAATGATTGGTGTTCCGCACCGAAATCGACCCTGACCCAAAGTCAATTGCTTTTTGCATGGCTATTTCCATACATTTAGGACCCACAACCAATCCTAAACCATTGTCTCCATCTATTGTAGCTACGCTGGCCTTTTCCCTTACGACCTGAATAACCGGCTTTGGATTGATCCGTTTTACTTTTAATAAATCATAGTAGGTTTTTAGCCGGGCAATGCCATGAGAGTCGATACCATGTTCGTCGCTGTATGCCAATACATCTGCAGCCAGTACTGCATCTTCATCCGGTACCTTGAAATAGCTGAAAACAGTAGTGGTAAATTTTCGTAAGGCTTCAAAGGAAAATATCTGCGTTCCCGGCTTTGTTTCTTTCATTGCTATTTTGTTAGGTATCAACCAAGCTACATCTCTCGAAAGATCAAAACGAAAATCCCGCTCATAATAAAGATTTACTGTGGGTGGTGAACCAGATCTTTTTAAAGAAACGGGTTGTAATAGTAGAAGTTGGTTCATTACCCTGGGCAGGTCTGCTAACTTATAATTTAAGTCTTATTCCCTTCTTCGCAAGGACGCCTGCCGTTAAAATGCAAAGCAGTGCGAAAGCAAACGATTTGATGAGACCTATCGTACCGGTAAGCAAAACGGATGGAAGGTGCAGGCCGGAAGCCCTAACGATTGCGTACGCAAAGTAGGGTATTAGATAGCAAAGCAAGGTATCGGTTCCCCCCGGTTTAATAATCGAGAACCATTGTGACTTTCGCTTAAGGTCCGACAACCAATAAATTACGATAAATGCCAGGATAGTAAAGGAACTACATAGAAACAACCATGGGGCGGTAGCCCGAATTTTTGAAATATCCCAAAATATATTAGTTACAAAACCCAATATGAGGAGGACGGCAGCAATTACGAACAGCGTAATAAATAGCTTTGTCTGCAGTTGTTTTTTTGTAAAATGTTTAAAGATCAGGCTGGTCAGCACTCCTCCCAATGTAAGTGCCACGAGGGTACCACCGACAATAGGCGAAGGTATTAAATGCACAACACTGTCCCTGGGAATCAATTTGGCGCTCGATATTATGCTCAGGCAACTGAAGAATATCCAGGCACCAAGAACCGGAACAAACCTGTTTCGTGCAATAACTGTGATCACCGAAGCAGTTAGGTAACACCACCCAATCAGCCCTAAAATCCCCCACCAATAAGTTGCAAAATGATTTACGTTTTCACCCTCACCACCACAATATATAAATGCAAGAGTAAGCAAGGCTCCTATTCCCACTCCTTGCAAAATTCTCTTCACTGCCAGGGAAAAATTTCCAGGGTAAGCGTTCCAGATAAATATAAATGAGATACACGCAACGGTGTTCCAAATACTGCGGGAAATGCCTGTTGCAGAAGCGTTCAGGTTTTCTCCATTTACAAGCATTACTCCCATTACTAAAAGCGCGATCGAACGACCTGCAATATGGGCTAACAGCGGCCCGGTTTCACTCTCTCTTTGCCGCCTGTTTTCAATGGCGTAGGGAATGGACATCCCAACTATAAAAAGGAAGGCTGGAAAAACAGAATCTGCCAGACCCATACCGTCAGCATTGCCAGGAACGTGCTCTAACCACTCCGGAATATCCGTCAAAGACCACAGGTCATTTACAAAAATCATTAGCAACATGGTTATTGCACGTAAAATGTCAATTGCGTTTACCCGGATATTTTCAATGGCTGATACAGGATGACGTTTTGCATCGTTTTTTAGTGAAGGAACGGTTTGAGTTAACTCCATTAGTCTTTATTGTACCAGTAAATTTATTGTTTATTTTCCTCCACGCCACACTTCTGCGGTTGCATTTATTTCAAAACAATGGGATTTGAAGCAAAAATTCCACCTATTCCATATGAACGAGCGATTAGAGCCTCATCCTTGCTAGTCTTCGATTCAGCAATATTCAGGAAGCCTAATTGTACACTTTTTAGGATGGGAGAAAGTTCACCTTCCTACACCTGGTAATTGTTGACTGGGAGAATGGATCATCGTACAACGGAGATACAAAAGAATTCCGGAATGTGACTGTTTTCTTTGTTACTGCCTGATGGCGGGCAACTCTCTTGTTGATCGATTATCATTCATTTGATTGTAGAATGGCATCGGGTAACTATTTCTTTCTATTCCAATGCTACCCGAGATAGAGAAGGTTCGTTCGTCGTTAATATATTGCAGGCCCAGCTCTGCCCTGGAATACATACCCACACCAGAACCCTTGAGAAAGCTATTGGCCTGGTTAGTTTTATCAAAACCTGGTCGGAGAAACGACTGATTAAAGTTTATATAGGCAGGCGCTACTGAGATACCGGCAAATGCAAATAGATTGTTGTTTATCCTCCTGTTTAGCTGTAAGCCAATCGGTGCCGACACAATCGTTGCGCTCCCTCCCTTCGAAAATATAAAGCTGGTTGAGATGCTACTGTACTTTGTAAAAAACCATTTTTTTCCTGCGGTACTATCATTAAGGCGAAGACTATTTGCTAAATGACCACGGTAGCCATAGTCAATAAAACTCGCAGGTACAAAAGTTTGCGCTTTAAGGGTAGATCCAATGAGCAAAAAAGCCAGTAAGCCAACTATACGCATTCCGATAATTTATACCTTAAAAATACGTTTGTTTGTTAAATAAAAGTCCGTGCGGTAAAAAAGTTAACATCTGGCTGTTCAATGATGCCACGAGTTGCAACTGTAGAACGGAGCGTCGCAAGAGTGCTAAATTTTTAATATAAAGCCCGCCTAATAAAACCTTTATTCCCGCTACACCGATAGATGATCTCCAGGGACCCGGTTCATTATTCAATGTCCTTCAGTTAAGAAAGATTTACGCCGAGTGGCAAAGAAGGCAATGGCGCTGGAAAGTTTTCTGACTCTTTGCAGCTTTGATCATCTTACTTTACCGCTTTTCGGGAATTTCTTGTTCTCCTCAACTTAACCGCATTAGTTCAAAATCAGCTTGAAAGGTTTTCAGGGCAGCGGCTCTTTATTCAACCACTTAACCTTCAAAATTCAACACTTAAAATAATTAATTATTATTCAATTTCGTCTAGTTAAGAAGGCTGCCTTTTGCCAGCTGAGCCTTTCGAAGCTTGTCAACATCGTTACTCACCCTCGGCAACCCTTCGACAAGTTTAGGGTAACAATTAACTTACCTTGATTTATTATTCACGATTCACTATCTCACTATTGTCCTGCGGCAAGCGAATAGGCCTTCTTGCCTTCCCAAAGATTTAAAAGTTCGGTAGAACAGATCTTAAAATCCTGCGCGAGGTGCCTGTACAATTCTATGATATCGGTTTGTGTGACCGGTACTTCACCAATGCTTTCAAATCGGCATGCATAAGTATTGACCAGGTTGGTAAACATACTTCCGGTTGGCCAAACCTGGGTGCCCCGGTTGCTAATCGTAACCAGCTTGAACAATCCGAATGTGTGCTTGAGGCATTTTTCCGCGATGACCGCAGGTTGTTCATTGCATTCAATAAACATGTCAACTCCAATTACCACCTCCTTAGAATCTTCCCTGTTTTCGAGCATGGGGTTCTTGTCGAGTTTGAATATTGTGGGAGTAACAGGCTGGTTCTCCAGCACCTGGCGTGGATTGTTGGCCGGCACCTTCCCAAAGTTGTTGATGATGGTCTCCGCAAATTGTGTGGTATTTAACGAGGTGACAGATTTGTCCCCGAAATCGCCGGTATGAACTCCCTGTTCAAGAGTATACAACAAGGCGTTTTCAATCATCCCCGCACTCTGCATCAACCCCACATGTCGCAACAAGGCAAAACCACTTAATAACAGGGCAGTCGGGTTAGCAATATTCTTTCCCATGATGTCAGGCGCAGTACCATGAACTGCTTCGAAGATAGAAATGTGATCTCCGATATTTGCAGAGGGCGCAAATCCTAAACCACCAACCAGCCCTGCGCAAAGGTCTGAGACAATATCGCCCTGCAGATTGGTAAGTACTACTACATCAAACAAATCAGGACGGGTAACCAGCTTCATACAAAGGTCATCCACGATGATATCATCGGCTTTCAGGTCGGGATAATCCTTTGCCACATCATAAAAAGTCTGCAGAAACAAACCGTCCGTAAGTTTCATAATGTTTGCCTTGTGTCCACAGGTAATACGCTTTGTTCCTTTCTTTTTAGCCATTTCAAAGGCATATTTAATAACCTGGTGACTTCCCGGCTGGGTTATAAAACGCCGGCTAAGCGCTACGTCGTGGGTGAGCATATGCTCTATGCCACCATATGTGTCTTCAATATTTTCGCGAACAATAGTAATATCGATCGGGATACCAGCTTTTGAAAAAACGGTATCGACTCCATGAAGCGTTTGAAAAACACGCTTATTAGCATAGGTATTCCAGGTTTTCCTGGCCGTCACATTTACACTTTTTACTCCCTTGCCTTTAGGAGTTTCCATTGGGCCTTTAAACAAAATTCCCAGGCTTTCTATTGTCTGTTGTGCAGCAGGCGTCATGCCATTGCTATAGCCTTTATCAAACACCCATTTACCCATGTCGACGAATTCGTATTCCAGCGGCACTTTTGCCGCATCAAAAATATGAATGACCGCAGACATGATCTCGGGTCCAATTCCGTCTCCTTTAGCTACAGCAATTTTTGTCATATGCAAAGTTTAAGAGTAAAAGTTCCAGATGGCAAAGGTAAGTCATGTGAAAAAAGCCATCTCAAATTATCTGTCCAACCGATCCGCTCGTTTGTTTACATCAATATCAGCTCATCGCCCGGTGAATTCTTCCAAATACAAAAACCCGACCTTCGAAATTCGGATAATTCAGTAACTGGCGCACCAAAATGCAACATGTTAACAGGGTAAATTGCGATCCATATACCATCGTGAAGATAAGGTGATGCGATCTAAGTTTGTGTAAAAGGACCACGCTTGGGTAAATTTAGGTATAGGATCACTTCACAAACTTTTACTGATAATCATTTGAACTCGCTGCCATCTACACTGATCAATAAAGTTGGATGAAGACCGGTTTATTTATCTAACATTTCTTTTTCGCTATTGGCTGGAAAGCCGAATGAATGATTGAAAGTTATTTACCACTTATGTACCTGCTAAAAAAATACCTGAGATTCAAGCTGTAACCCGGAAAGTAAACCGGTTAGTAATTACAGCTGTTGATATTGAACGGAATGAGCCGGAATTCATTGAAACTATGATAGATTCTTTGTGTAAAATCTTTATATGCGTTTGAAAATTCTTTATTTTTACTAAAACGACCTCACATGGTATCTAAAATTTCTGAGGGAGTACAAATAAGCGTAGAAACTTTTTACCAACCTGATTACAGCAATCCGGTAAATAACGAGTTTATGTTTGCTTATCGTATAACCATTGAGAATCACAATAATTTCCCGGTTCAATTGCATCGGAGGCATTGGCACATTTTTGACAGCAACGGAGAATACCGCGAGGTAGAAGGAGAAGGGGTTGTTGGGCAGCAGCCGCTACTGCAGGCCGGCCAGCAGTTTCAGTATGTAAGCGGGTGTAATCTTCGCACCGAAATGGGTAAGATGTTTGGAAAGTATGTGATGGAAAACACGAATAATAAAATCGTTTTTGAAGTCAATATCCCGCCATTTGAAATGATCGTTCCTTATAAGATGAATTGAAACATGGTTCAAGGTTTAAGGCATAAAATGGCCGAACTTTCATTGCAGATCTTTCGTAAGTAATCTTTCTTGAACCATTCATCTGCTATTTGCACAGCACAACTTAGGCCTCTTACTCCCTGCGTCCTGCACCTCCCGGCTTCCCCTAAGGTTTATATTTTGCCTGGTCGAAGATCGTTTTAGGGCTTGTCTCCATCAGTTCCTTCAATCCAACGTTTTCATTCTTTCCCATCCATTTCTTTACAATCTGCCATCCTACAAACTGACCGATAAAACCGGGCGACTCATCTCCAAAGGCCTGCGTTTTTGGTGCGTCGTTCATATAATCCTTTACCACAGACGGATCTGAAACAAAGAGCAAGTCGTTTTGCACAAGGTAAGACCAGATACTTTCTTCATTCTTATAACACCCTTCTAATTGTTTTTGCGTATACCCTGTCTTTAAAGTGTCTTCCGCTTCTGGCATGAATTGATCAAGCATATACAGTCTTTTACCTGCTTGTACCATTTGCTCGATCAATGGCCTCCCGGCACTATTGTCCGGAAACATATCATCCACAATTGTCTTCATGCAGTTTACCTGTATATATTCTTTTTTGAATCGCCGGGAAATATATGCGGGGTACAACTCCTGCCCTGCCGTACTCTGGTAAAGGGAATAATTACTTCCCATATACAACTGAAGCCCGACTGCCAGGGCGTTAGGAGTAAGAATATTGCCATAACTATCCATCGGACCGATAAAGGTGATCAACCTGTCAGGTAACTTGTAACCGGGAAAGTAATATTTTACTAACTGTAACCCCCGTTTTACCTGCGAGTATATGTCACCCATGTTCGAAAACAGCTTGTCAGAAGAGTCTTTTAGAGGTTGATAAGAATGTAAAAAAGAAGTTATGCTTCTTTGAACGGCATCAGTGCTATCTGGCTGTGGAGGAAGTGCAAGTATATTATAAATAAAATCGCGAAGAAAGCCAGGATATTTAGCATGTAATTTTTGCAAAGACTCATCTATACGATTGGTATCAAGTGTAAAAAAATCCTGGTCGAAGCGTTGCAATTGTAGTTCAACTGTCACACCTGATACATCTGGTATTTTCTTACCGCCACATCCTGAAACTGCAATTGCAATTAATGCAATCGACCAAATTAGCCACTTCATACAAGAATATTAGGGGCGGCAAATTACATCAAGGCATGAACTTTATGGTACTGTAAAATATAATTAGCGAAATTTGAGCCATGAAAATCGTACTAGCACAACAAAATTACCATATAGGCAATTTCGAAAAGAATACAGAAAAGATCATTGCGGGAATTGAAGAAGCAAAAAGGCAGGGAGCGGACCTGGTGGTATTTAGCGAGCTTTCAGTCTGTGGCTATCCACCGCGCGATTTTCTTGAGTTCAACGACTTCATCGATAAGTGTTACCAGTCTATTGACGAAATCAGGCAACATGCTGACACTATCGGTGTGTTGGTAGGCTCACCTGCCCGTAACCCCGTGTTTGAAGGAAAAGATCTCTTCAATGCTGCTTTTCTACTTTACGAGAAGGAAATAAAGGGAGAAGTACATAAAACGCTCCTGCCTACTTATGACATTTTTGATGAGTACAGGTATTTCGAGCCCGCATTTGACTGGAAGGTACTTGAGTTTAAAGGAAAGAAGCTGGCGGTTACAATTTGTGAAGACATCTGGAATATAAACGACAATCCGCTATACCGGATCTGTCCAATGGATAAGCTGATACATTATCAACCTGATATAATGATCAATCTCAGCGCTTCACCTTTCGACTACATTCACGAAGAAGAACGAAAGTCTGTCATCAAATCAAACGTCATCAAGTACAAGCTCCCCCTGTTCTATTGCAATGCGGTAGGCAGCCAAACGGAGGTGGTTTTTGACGGCGCTTCACTTATTTTTGACAAGGAAGGCAATCTGTGTAAGGCCCTTCCTTCATTTGAAGAAGCAATCGAAGGGGCTACATTACACGATGATGGCACTATCGAAGAAAGTACAGCTGACCGCATAACGCCTATTTCTCACATAAAACCCAATCCCGCCACTTTCGATGCAACCCTTAATATCAAAGGCATACATACAGCTTTACTGCATGGTATCAGGGATTATTTTCAAAAGATGGGTTTTAAAAAAGCTATCCTTGGATCCTCAGGCGGTATTGACAGCGCCGTTACCCTTGCCCTGGCCTGTGAGGCCTTGGGAAATGAAAATGTCCGGGCTATCTTAATGCCTTCACCATACAGTACCGAACATTCGGTAAATGACGCAGTCAGGCTTAGTCAAAACCTCAATAATCCCTACGATATCATCAAAATCACACAGGTTTACGAGGCCTTTCTGGCAACCCTTAAACCTATATTTAAAGACCTTCCATTTAGTATTGCTGAAGAAAATATCCAAAGTCGGAGCCGTGGCAATTTGTTGATGAGTATCGCAAATAAGTTTGGGTATATATTGTTGAACACCTCCAATAAAAGTGAGCTGGCGACCGGCTACGGAACGCTGTATGGTGATATGGCGGGTGGGATAGGGGTACTCGGTGACTGTTACAAATTGCAGGTGTATGCATTGGCCGAATACATCAATCGCAACCAGGAGATCATACCTGACAATATTATACACAAGGCACCCAGTGCTGAATTAAGACCTGATCAAAAAGATTCTGATAGCCTGCCTGATTATACAGTGCTAGATAAAGTACTTTACCAGTACATTGAACGTAGAAAGGGCCCGTCCGAGATTAAGGACCTGGGATTTGACTCAGCCGTGGTAGACAGGATACTTAAATTGGTGAACAGTAACGAATACAAACGAAACCAGTTTTGCCCGATCATCAGGGTAAGCCCAAAAGCATTTGGAATTGGTCGAAGGGTTCCCATTGTCGGTAAGTATCTCTCGTGATAAAAAGAGGTCAATTATTGAACCGGCGTTTGCCTTCCATGGGGTCATCCTTGCGACGCTCCTTTCAACGGGAAACCTGGTGGCTACAGGTTTTTCTGTATAGCTTCAAAACTCATCATTTGCATGCCTGGCTGCACCCCGAAATTTAAAGGTCCTCCTGGTGAACATACAGGAGGGGCACATGGCTATGAAATGCAAGCTTTTTAGTGTGCCGTTCTTTAAATAATCCTTCCAAAAACTTATGTTTTCGAGGGATGGCTATAATCATATCGATGCCTTTTGATTCAACATAATCGTTGATTCCGGCTATAAAATCATCACTTTGGATAAATTCAAAAGCAGGATCATATTCTTTAAGTAGAGATTGCAATAATTCCTTTTGCGCGGTTTTAGCAGCGGTCAGTTCCTTTTCATCTTCATACACGTTTACTGCATGCAACTTCGCCCTGGTCGCATTCAGGATATTCCGAATTGGTTCTATTGGTGTCGTCTCCAACACGTTCTTAAAACTGCAGGCTAGCATAACGTTGTTAATAGAGCTATACTTTGCCTCGGCCGGAACAATTACCACTGGAAGCTTTGTAACCTTCATTACGCTTATTGCTGTACTTCCAATGAGAGCCTCTTCAAGTTTGTTTGTACCGGTTATGCCCATTACAATAAGAAACGCTCCAACCTCCTGGCAAATATCATTGATGTCTTTGGCTAAAATCGAAAACCCGGTTCGCTGTTCCAGTTGTACACCGGGCGGACAATCTATCTTCAATGTTTCAATAAACGAATTCATTCCGTGTTCACTGATGTCCCTGATTGTGTCGATATCAACGACAGGCATCGCCGGTATCGTGTTTTCGGTAAGTATAGGAGGAGCCTGGTATGCATTATAGAGCACTATTTTTTGAGCATTTACATCTGCTGCCAGAGCCATCGCATATTTTGCAGCATTGCGGGAGATTTCTGAAAAGTCGGTAGGAACAAGTATTGTCTTCATTGCATAGGAGTTATGATCAGAAAGCGTAAAAATAACATGAGTTACAATAGCAAACACATGTTTTATTAAAACCTTTTTGAATCGTACCTCACGCCCAAAAAACGGCAAATTATCAATGCGTTCAATTGGACGCAGATGATGGTACAAACCCGGTAAATCGACAAATCACTCCGAGCAGATAGAGACTTTACCACTTATGTAAAATCGGGAACAATAAGGGTTTACGGATCAAATAAATCATGTTTTAAAGTTCTTTTCGGTTAATAAAACATCCCAATAGTTTTTGGGGAGATTATTTTTGAAGCAAGCAGCGTCTCATTGAATTAATTGTCATATTTTAGGGTATTCAAATAGCTTCATGACAGAAGAATTTATTATCGCCGGCTGTCTTCACAATGAACCGGCTGCACAGAGGGAGTTATATAACAGGTTTAGCCCGAGAATGCTATCTGTTTGCTACCGTTTCGCACAAAACCGTGAAGACGCGGAGGATATGTTGCAGGAAGGATTTATTAAGGTTTTTACTCAAATACATACTTTTCAAAATAAAGGTGCATTTGAAGGTTGGATCAGAAGGATAATCGTTCACACCTGCATTAATTTTCTTAAAAAATATAAGAAATTTAGTGAGAGTGTGGATATTGAACACGCGGTTGCTGCACAGATAAAAGAAGAAACGATACCTTCAATCATGCAGGCTAAACAGGTAACCGAATGTATACGGCTACTGCCAATAGGTTATCGAACTGTTCTAAACTTATATGCAATTGAAGGATATAGCCACCGTGAGATTGCCGGAATGTTGGACATTGAAGAAAGTACCAGCCGAAGCCAATATACGCGCGCAAAGACGATGTTGGAAAATATCCTGGTAAAGAAAAATATCGTTGAAAAACCGAAACCACAATTCACTCTGTTAGCTGGAGTAAAGAAGTGAAAAAAGTTTAGAATTAGATGGAAGACAATTTTAACCAAAACGACTTCGAAGAGTTTCTTCAGGATCAGGTAAGGAACCACCGGATGTATCCTTCAGATGCTGTCTGGCGAAGTTGCATGCAGTAAAC
>Ga0181465_100702_pt1 | contig 14082 bp, 16 predicted proteins | sample InSIn3gowninarea_FD_119076 | JGI IMG/M metagenome (GOLD analysis project Ga0181465, IMG submission 119076) | Clean room microbial communities from NASA Spacecraft Assembly Facility at Jet Propulsion Laboratory, Pasadena, California, USA -... ... | reverse complement strand
AAGCCTTATCAAACCACTAAACCACGATTTACAACATAATATTACAACACAAAGAAAACAGTTTACGAATTGAATCATAACCATTAAAATGGTCTTACGTGTTTGAAGTATCGGGTCATGACTGCCAAGTGTAAGTGTATAACCACACCTGGATTTCTCTGATTCTGAGGATAAATAGTTTGCTGGAATCCATTTGGCAATCTTTTGATTTCAGCAGATGCAAGCAAGCATGAAAGCATTGTGGCCGTTTTTCATTTGTTGTGAAACAAGAGCGGTTGCTTTGTACAAAGGGGGCAAATCACTCCTAGTTGTTCTCCAAATCTTTCAATGCTTTTTATGAATTTGAAACTGTTTTCTTTGTGTTGTAATATTATGTTGTAAATCGTGGTTTAGTGGTTTGATAAGGCTTCAAACGCAAGCCCAAGTGTTGATCTCTAAAAAAGCAATGTAAAAGGAGGGAGACTCCCAAACAAAAGCCTCTTATCTACCCACCAAAACATAAGTGCTTTGAATTAGTCACTCAGTACCCTGAAAATAATTAAAATCCTGCCTATGAAGGCCCAAGGGTACTCTTTTTAATGTGGACTCTATGATGCCAAAAAACAATGTTTCTATAAAACTATTCATTAAGTGCCATCTTTTAGGTTCTTTAATTTAAATTGATAATTTTTAGAATTGTAGTGTTACTAGATTTGCATTTGACCTGCAAATGACTATTCCATCTGATTTTGATGTCTTATGAAATTAAGCTTTTATTTGGATGCTGTTGTGAGTTCAAATGTTTATTCCAAGTTTCCAACTCTGAAGGCCTTTCTTTTTTACTCCAAATGAGAAATGACCTTGGGTATGGTTGAGCATCGACAATTCATTCTATAAAGAAACTGATCTGACGCGTAAAATTTATTCTGTTTACTTTGAAAGTTCTTATTTTATTACAAAGTGCACTGAAAATATGAATCTCTGAAGGCATAAGTGACATCTGAAATCATTAAATTGGTTTTCTTTGGTTTGTTTATGATAAGTTACTTCCATATTTACCCATTTAGAATCTGTAATTTGATTGCTCACGTATGGGTTAAAACATAAATCTATAGAAGATCTGTTTTCATCGATTGATCTGTTGGAAAACTAGTGGCAGATTTAAACCAGGCTCATCTTATGTGTCTGAAAAAATGGTCCCATATCTACAAGGAAAGCGACTACGATCTGTGAATTTGAAGATTCGTAAAGCTACAATCACGGTTTGTTTATCTTAAAAAGGTTGAAACCATCGCCTTTCAAGAATAGACAAAGATGCATATTTCTTTTTAGGTTAAGTTCCAGACAAAATGCTCAGGAAAGAATCAATGAACAATACCAGAAAGTATATGTTGTGACTCAACACTTACAAAATATATAAGAAAACAAGTGAAGCATCAAGATTTATGTACTGATTTTACTAAAGATGTAAATTTTATCTTAAGTTGTAAAAGAAACAGATGTATTTTTTTGACGGTGTTATACGAACTATTAGGGGGGAATCGGGATAGCAGGGGAAGATGGATAACTGCCTGTCGTGGAGAACGACCTGGTTTTAAAGCGACTTATCTGTCTAATTCGGATTGAATGTTTTCAAGATTTAGTCATTGGTTGTAATCCATCTGGCAAAGCTAAAGTTAAGGAGGTGCAAAGAGAGAATCAAGGCAATGCAGCAGTTTTCATTTTGTTGCAAAGCTAAAATTTTAATATGTTCCAAAGACAGTTCTGAAGCAAATTACTACAAAATGATGCAGGATCTTTCAACATTGGATTAGTTAAATATATTGTAACTAATGGTGCAGGTTGTGCTCTATTGTGAGGTTTCAGAGTTTCAATGATACCATGCAACATGTTCATTATGCCAAGGCAATGTAAGTGGAGATAATCTCCCAAAAAAAGGCCATTTACTTGTCCCCTAAACCAAAAGTACAAGGACAGTTATGCAGGTATTAACCTTCCATAGTCAAAATTTTGTTGATTCAGGAGGGTAATTTGTAAAATAATACTTTGAATGAACAGTTCCATGTGTAAAACCTGCACTAAAAGAGGCTTTTTAAATTGATATCATGTTTAAGCAGCCAACAAGATTGTATTATGCAAATCTAAATAAATATAGAATCAATATCTTCCGAATATGTCTATGCTTCTTAATCAAGCGAAATTAAGAATTCTTATGGTCTTTTCCAACCTTTTAAAAACTAAAAGATGAATATGTATTTGAATCACTGTTAAGTATGGAGATTGATATTTAATCATGGTCTATTAAATATGAATTTGGTTGTATATTTGGTTATAAATTGATGGATTTGGGATGAGTATGGTGTGAGTCACATGAGAGTTACTCGGTAGAGTTGAAAGTCATGGTGGCTTGAGTAGCATGGTGTGAATGCTTGGAAAGGTAAGATGTAGCCTTTGAGAGCAAAGAGTGCTATGATGTAATACTAGGCTGAGCATTGCAGAGCTATGATGGCTCTGAATGTGTTGTAATCTCATAGAGCTAGGAAGAGAGGGTGAATTATTTGAGGATGTAGATTCATCTCTTAAGAAATTGTATTGCAATGTATTGTTGGATGCCAATATAATGTACACAATGTGCAAGGGATTGTTTTTATGTTGTGACTACAAAGGGATTGGGCATCATAGTTATGAGAAATGAGAAACATGATCGTAATGGGTAACGTGACAAGATACGGACATAACATAGGTTGCACATAAGAAATGTATTATTTAATATATAAAAAAAAATTAAAAAATCATATCTTTGTCTTGAGCAACTATAACCTTGAAATTGATTGTTTCAAATACAACAATAATAGTCAGCAAAACTTAAAATACAACATTGATAACCAACAAATGGAAAATCTAATGAAATTTCTAGGTACAAGCAACTAATGAAATTTCTAGGTGCAGACACACTAAATTCTTTGCCATAATAAAAGTTTTTTTTGTTGGAGTTTGTCCCTTGATACAGGCACCATTTGTAGACACTAAAAAATGTACTTTCTATTTAAAATGCTTGAAATACTAGAAATATATAATTTGATATTGTCTAACATTTAATGTTTTATTTGAAGGCTAAAATATCCCAAAGAGCTATTATTTGAATAAAAGACATTTAAGTGGAAAAAAATAATAATAAACAAGGTATCTAGAAAAATCCACTTAAGTGACTCAAAGGGGTATATATGTCAATTTGAAATTAGAAATTACTTCTAATTCATTTGTGCTAAAAATTCATGTGTTTTTGCTCTCATTGTGATTTTGTTGTCATATGAATTGATGCTCATAATTTTGGCTCCAAGAACATTCAAGGGTTTCTATCTTAGGATTTGAAAGATTTGAACAAAAATTCAAGGGATTTTATCACAAATTCTACATCAAGCTTCATTATCCTACCTTCCATGGAGGCTAGGTAATTTTCTAGTGATGAATTGCTATTGAATTTTGAGAATTATTGTATGCTTGAGTTTTTGTAGGGTTTGAAGACTATTCCAATATTGGAAGAGCTTGAAGAAATGATGGAGCAATACTTGTTTGTATCCTTCTTTTTTGTATGCATCTGATTGCATTATTAAGCTAAATTCATTATAAATTTGCATATAGTTTGTTATTTTTTAATCTAGTTTGAATTACTTGTAAATTTGTTTGAATCTATCTAGCTTTAAGGGGCCTAGATTGGAGGCTCCTAAATAATTGTAATTACATTTAGGGTTTGTTTAACTTATATTCACATGTCATTTCATTTTAAAAGCTAGATCTAACTCTAATTCTTTTAGATCTATCATTTTTGTGTGTATTTGAAGTTTGAATTGTGTAGAATGTTGAATTGTGGATGTAATTGAAGTGAATTTGCTCTTTGATACATAAGAACCATGGTTTTTCACACTACATTAAATGGTGAACTCGATGTGAACACACTATAGGCTTTGGATTTGGTTCTATTCTTCATTTTCTCATTGAATTTGCAAGAATTTAACTTATTTTGAGGGTATTTTTTTTATTTTCTTGAAAGTATGTCAAAATTTTTAAAAATCATGTAAAGCCTAGCTAATTTTGAGCTATTTTTAGGTGAAATTTTAGGAGGAGGTTTATAGCAAGTAGGAGGATCATATTGGAAACTTTAGGCATCAAATTCCTTATTTTTGGCCAAGCGCAACTTTTCTGTGCCTAGTACCAGGCACGTTGCGCTTATCAACAACGAAGTAGGACTCCATGAGATAGTTTTTGGGCCTTTTTTGGTTTAGGACCCAAGCGCACTGTGCCCACCACCTAGGTGTAACTTTCCTATGCTTAGCCCCCAAGCGCATTGTGCCCAGGAATAAAGGGAGTTTTCAGCAATCTCAAGCCTTCTCAAGGTGCAGATCAATTGCGCCTAGGAGCAAAAGTTGAATTTTCTCAATCTTATCATAGTCTAGGTGCATATTACCTGCACCCTAGGGTAGAGGATAATGTTTTGAGTGATTTTATATCAAATCTTGTACTAAGCTTGGGTTTTTGGACCTGTTTAAGTTCAAGGTAGTTTGTAACTTGTTAGGGGACGTGTTTACACCTAATGTAGGGTGTGCATTCATTTTTTTATTCATTGTTTATTTTTTCCTCGATGATTGGCACATAGTTTATAGATCTCTCATTTTTGAGAGGGACTTGTAACCTTTTTGAGCTATACAACTAGAGCATGAGGGAATGTTCTTAGAACGAGTAAGAGTTTGAGTCTCTTTATGCACCTTGTCTATAATATTTTTATGTTGATTGCAACCTAGGTTTGCTTCCTTTCATCGTTATATCTTAGTGAAAAATTTGCATTCATTGTTGGGAGGGATTGTTGCATTCACATCAAAGAGTGCTTTGGACATAAAATTCACTTCTCAAAATTAGGGTTTTTTTTACCTTATTGGGATATTATGTACTCTTTGCTCTATTCATTTCAAATCATTTGGTTGCTTGATTTTTATTTTCAAAAAAAGTAATTTATTATTTTAAAAAGAGCATACTTGGGTGAGATTGCCTTGCATTTGTTGAAGGGTTTAGAATTGCATCTCATTTAAAGTGCATTTCATATTTTCTTACTTTCATTAATAGTCCATCATAATCCTAGGGAGTTACTAAGGCATGTGGATTTTATTACCATGACCTAACCCATACTCGAAGATGAGAACTGAAGTGGGAGCCCCCTCTATTCAACATAGCTTGCTATAAAGGTACTTGAGATACATTTGTAAAACATTCCACCCCCTAGAGATTGAGCTTTCTTCCAAAAAATATTTGACTAGAAAAATTTGGGTCTAGACAAACATAAAAAAGATCCTTGAAAGATTCTTGAGTCGGGTTTATAATTGCATTTAAAATTAAAGTCAAATTAACAAGATAAAATTAATTGAACCAAGAAAAAATTAAATAAAGAAATAAAAAAATTGCTATCTTATCATCATTTCTATCTTCATGTAATGCATGCATTGCATATTAATTGTGTGACTTAGCTTTTTGCATTATGAACTAAATAAAGATAAATTTTGAAAATATCGTAAGCTTTATGCTTCGTGTTTGTTTCATTTTTATTTCTCTTTGCTCATTATATAAAAGAAGTGATACCTTGTAGAGAGTTGACAATGGATCTCAAAAGATTAAAAGAGCCAAGTTTTAATATGGATGGTCAATATATTGCATTCATAAAAACTTGCCAAGCATTTCAACAACTTACGCTTAATGAGCAACAGATAGAAATAAAATGTATGTATAGTATTGTGGCTCCACAACTCAAGCTATTTCAACAAAGTGAAGGGAAACAAAATCAACTTAACCAACATAGACCAAGCAATTTATATCTAATTTTTTCTCTAAATGTGGCTTTGTCTCAATATTTGAGTCGAATATCTACAAATGTTCAAATACTAGGGAGTTCAATCAAGCAAGATATTGGCATGCAATTTCAAAGAGATAATAATCAAACTTGCCAAGATCAAGCAAATTTTCAAGAGGTGCAATTTCAAAGCTCTATCATTCATACTCCTTAATAAAAAAAAATATCGCAAGATTCAAAAGCTCAACAAAATATTGATGCATTGCAAAAACTTATGGCATGATTATATGATGAGGTCTAATTTCACGCGAAAGTTAAGGATGCACAACAAACTCTATTGCAAGATGAAGCTAGTGCACAACTCAATCAAAATAAATCTCAACAAGCTCAACAAGCCTCACAACTTACACTACAAGACTCAATGTTATGGGCAAGAGAATGATAATCATGTGCAAAAGAAACTAAACGAAGCACAAGTTCTAAGTTCAAACAATATGGCACAAGGAGTACAAAATGCAATGGAGAGGAATGGGGCAACCATATCTCCTTTATCTAGTGATGCAATCAATGAACCTATCTTAAAAATAATTGATTTAGGAGAATACACAATCTTAGAGGATTTTTATCTTAATAATTCCTTTCTCAATGTTGATCAACTTGTTACACCATTATTATCTTTGGATGCTTCATCATTAGGGGAACACACACATGTAAATGAAGGTTCCTATATGCCTCCACAAACTATAGCACATGGTTTTCATTCAATGCTGCTACTTGTTAAGACAACTTCACTCACTATTCGATCACAACAACAAGTGCAAGGAGTTGCACCATCATCTTTTATAGGGATGGTGAATACAACCAAGAAGATCAACTACAACCAATGCTAAGAGAATAGGAGAAAAACATGGATCATCAACAACAAAAAGCATCTCAAAAGAAAAATTTTATTACTTTGGAAGTCTCCATCAGAAACATTGCAAAGAGTGCTTAAAGCAAATCTCATAGTATTGCCCAACATCAAGAACAATTTGTATGCTTAAAAAAGAGCTTGGTATAAAGAAGATGAATTTTGTAACTATCATATGGTCAAAGGATATAGTACTAATAGATATAAGAGATTGAAACAAGTTCTCCATGAACTTGTTAGCATCAAGTAATAAGTGTTCAACTTTGACATATGGCATTATCATATTTCAAACATGGGAGTCGATACTAGAGCTTACTCCTCTTTTGCAGCTATCAACTAGTGGATGCTTTGGGGTAGGACAAAATCACTCATCTCCCACATTATACATGGTCTTTCCATAGTTATTGTATCATATTATTGTACATAGTTCATTGTATATAGCCATCATGTATCCATTGTATATAATCAGTGTATCTCTTATTATCATTGTGTATAACCATGGTGTTATCCTTTGGGTATATAAAAAAGCAAAAAAAAAAATTATAAAAAGAGAGAAAATTTGAGCAAATGAATTGACTAAAAGGCAAGAAAAGAGCTAGTTTGGCATATTAACTAAAGCAAATCTTTGATACATTTAGCATGATCAATGAGCAATTATAAATGAACAATGATGTTTTGTTGACTATACCTTGTTCATCCATCTTCCATTGTTTGAGAGATGAGGTATTACCTATCTCAAATCAAGATCAATACCATTTGTTATCATCTAAAATTGATTTATGCACTTAAATTGATACATTATGAAACATTTGCTCACTCTAATACATACCTAGTTTAGTAATATTAATGTTATCTTGCATATCATTAATGTATATCATGTATCAACTATTATTCTTGTTTATGTAGGTACATGTCAATCCAAGGAGTGCGTTATATTACTATATTCATATAAATAGGGATCTAATAGTAAGTCCACATCAAGGAGATACATGGTTTCATATCTGATCTTGATGATGGTAATCCTTTAAGGTGTCTTTTGATGTTGCCATTCAAGGTTGGATTTATGTACTTCCTTATGCAAGTATTCTGATAATTAGTGACCTATCTAGATATCATACTATGATCATTAAAAACCCATGTGGAGGTACAAAATCAGTTCAAAATAGATCATAGTCTAATGAAAATCGTTGATGCTCCTCTACAGGTAAAAGAGATTGTTAACATTCCTTTCGAGTATGAAATAGGTCACCCGTGGTCCTCCTTTTGCATTGACTTACTCCATGACTTTAGGTACATATGTCGTTGATCATCGAGGCTTCATCAATATCTTTATTTCATCAATATCAAGTATGCTTCATGAGGTAAGTATACAAAATCGATCTTATTTGGTAACATCATCTCAATTCCTATGGTTCATTATCTTCTATATCATCTTCTTGGTTATAAATTGTTATCTATTAGCTTAAAATTACATATACTTTTCGGATCTATAGGTATTTATTTATTTGCATTCTCAAAATTAAAAAGTATTTGTAAACATTTGATGAACCTGACGTGAACCATTAAATAGTTACACTAAAATCTTAAGGTTTTAGTTAGAATTAATAAAAAATCTTATGAGTTGTTTTAGACATGGATCAGTTCAAATTATTCCTTCAAAATCTTTCAAGAAGAGACCTTGATGATCTCTTGAGAGATACTCAACATGATAAGCTTGAAGCAAGAGCAGATAATAGTGCTAGAAGTGATAATGATAATACCCAAGCCACTATTAAGGGCATGCAAAGGTGGATTAATTGATTAGAAAGAGGATAAACTCAACCAAATGAGTCCATTGATTTTGGCAGCCTTTTATGCGATGAAATTCATTTGTGCATGCCATTGCTAGATTATAAAGATCCCAAGTTCTGTAAGTTCAATGGCAAAGGAGATCCCAGGAGACATTTGTAAAGATTTAAAAATGAGTGTGAGCTCAAAATCAATGTGGATTTGAGACTACAAGTAAAAAAATTTTCTCACAGTTTGGAAGGAGAGGCTCGTGAATGGTTCTATTCTCTACCTAAAAGGTTAGTTACATCATTTAGAGAATTAAGCATCTTATTTCTGTAACACTATAAGCATAACATCAAATATGAAGTTATGGTTTCAGATTTATGTGCTATGAGATAAGATGGTAATGAAAAGCTTAAAAAGTTTGTCATACGATTCAAGAAGACATGGCAACAAATCAAAATCAAGCTTACGAAAAAAAGGTAAATAATATCTTCAAAGAAGCTATTATATTACCCTTACAATCTCATGTCATTATTATACACATCTAGCATTTTCTGATATGACACATAAGTTAGTAGAAAAAGAAAAAGTTCTTATGAATTTAGAGCTTGTGAAATATGAAAAAGATAACAAGCTTAAGTCCAAGGATAAAAGACCACAATCACCAAAGAAAGAAAAATCCATTCATGTGGTAGAAAAATTAGATGAAAAGAAAGATAAAAAATTTATAAAGTTTTCCATATCTCCCAAATTTATCTTAAAAGATCTCATGGCAAAGGGACTATTGCAGCCATTGCCTAAGCGAGAAGAAGATGGTTCAGTAGAAAGATCAGCATGGTACAAGGAGGACAGGTATTGTGACTATTATCAAACTAAGGGGCATGCCACTAATGGATGTGGAGGCCTTATAACCAAAATATAAAGGCTCATAGAGGATGGATTATATGTGTGCCCTATCAGAGTTGAAGATATAGAAGAAATACAACATATCAATGTGATTTTCTATGAAGATGTGCATGTAGCACTTACAAGAGGAAGACCCAGAGTAGCAACAAATCCAATTACATGTAAAAAGAAGCTTCTCAAAGATCTTAGAAGTTTCAACCTAATTGAGTAACTCAATATTACAAAAGCTAAGGTTTGTTTATTTGAATTGCTTCAAATTTCAGAACCTCACAAAGAAATGATGAATTATATTTTAAAAAATAGTCAGATAGATAGAAACATCTCAATCATTTATTTTATAAAAAAAGCAAAAATATGGAGCAAAGGATATGTCATTACCTTTCACCCTAGTGAAAAGCCCAACAAAGATGTAACACAGTTACATCCATCATTATTTATTGAGGTGGGTACCTTTGGTAACATAGTTAAAAGATCATTGATAGATGAAGGGGTAGCTTTGAATATTGCCACTACTCACTTGATTTCATAGTTTGATCCAGATCTATTACCTCTAAGAGAGAAGACTACCATGAAGGTTAAAGGGTTTGATAGTATTCTAAAGAAATGTGCAAAAATAATCACAATTCCAATCAAAGTAGGAAATGAGACACTTCAAACTCTCTTCTACATTATAATTAGAAAATTTTCTTTTAAATTTATCTTTGAAATACCTTGGATAGATGACATGGATAGAGTAGCATCCACTTTACATAGATGCATCAAGTTTTGTTTTAAAAGAAATATTTATAAAATAGAAGCAAATGAGCAAGTAGCTAAGCAGTGCAATTATGTTCTCTCTAAGAGATTTATTCCATATGATGTAGAAGATGAAGCTATCTTAATAAAAAATGATTAGATCTATAGAAAGGTGCTACAGAGGATCAACATCATGAATATTAGGATTAGTTCGTACACCATTGCATACATCAACAACATCAGTTTGAAGGAAGACTTGGACAAATGGTAGGAGGTTCAAGAAAAGGAATCTTAACCATCTGAAGATTGTCGATGGTCCTCTTTAGGAGAAATTTCAAATGATAATAAATTATGCATTATCTTGTATCAAGAAGATTATTGCAGTACTCAAGTTAATTCCCTAGCATCGATGCAAGAAATGAATGAGTAAGAGATGATCAAAATTGCTTTATCATTGAATGTGAAATAGATGATGAAGATGCAGTACATGTTATGGATTTATTTGATAATGATGATGCTTTCTTAGAGTTCATGGGTGCTAGGATTGAATATCCAATTAGGTACAAAAAAAGGATTCATAATCATTATCTAGATATACATGCTTATTTTGGTGAATCTATGGAAGATAAAATCGAAAGGTTGAAAGATTACCATTCTATACACCATCAGAATAAGAGATGACTAGGCTAAATGAAGAAATAGAAGAAATCAACATTGGTTCTTAGGAGGTTTCAAAACTCTTAAAAGTTGGTAAGCTCCTTGAAGAACCTTTGCAAAATGAGTTGATTCAATCCTTTCATGATTATTTAGAATTATTCGCATGGTCATATAGAGAAATGGTTGGATTAGATAAAATTTTTATGGTACATTACTTATTTGTTGAGGAAGGAGCAATTCCTATAAAGCAAAAGCCAAGAAAGATACCTTTTCAAGTTTCCTTACTAGTTAAGAAGAAAATTGAAAAATTGTTAGAAGCTAGTTTTGTCAGGCCCATTGATTATTCAGAATGGATGCCCAATGTAGTCCTAGTAAAGAAGCCTACATGGGAAATTAAAGTATGCATTGATTTCAAAGATCTTAATAAAGCATGCCCAAAAGATGATTTCCCACTACCTAACATAGATATGATCATTGACAGCTTAGCAGGTTATGAGATGCTATCATTTATAGATAGATTTTCAAGATATATCCAAATCAAAATCAAAGAAAGTGATCAGCATAAAATAGCCTTCAGAACTTTTTAGGGTAATTTTTGCTACAAAGTAATGCCATTTGGTCTCAAGAATGCAAAGGCCACATATCAAAGAGTAATGACATCCATGTTCCATAATTTCATTCACAAAATAGTGGAGGTCTATATGGATGATATCTTGGAAAAATCAAAAAAGAAAAAAGATCATGTTAAAGATTTAAGAGCAACATTTGAAAGAATGAAGTAGTACTAGTTGAGAATTAAACTTCAGAAATACGTATTTGGGGTACCATAAAAAAAACTTTCGAGGCACATTATCTCTAGGAGGGGGGTTGAGGTGGATCCAAAGAAGATTAAGGCCATCATAAAAATATCTTCTCCTATGAATCTTAAGCAACTAAGAAGTCTTCAAAGAAAGATTCAAGCTATTAGAAGATCCATTTGTCAATTAATAGATAAGATAGCTTCTATTTCTTATTTACTTAAGAAAGATGTTGAGTTTAAATGGGATGATAAATATCAAAAAGCTTTTGATAGAATAAAAAAATATTTGCTACACCCACTAATCTTAGCTTTATATAGGCATGGATAACCTCTTTGGCTCTATGTCTCAACTACAAAACATGCATTTGAGGTAATGCTAGCAAAGAAGAAAGAATATGGTAAAGAGAGAGCAATCTACTTTATCAATGGAATATCGAAAGAGTACGAAATTAGATACACATCCATTGAAAAGTTATGTCAATGTATAGTGTTTGCTATAGAAAGATTACATCACTATATGATTAACAACACAACACATGTACTCACTCAAGCAGATCCATTGAGGTATCTAATGTCAAAACCATGCTTCAATAGAAGATCAACAAAATGGATCATGTTACTTCAGGAGTTGGATCTCAATTTTATGAAATAGAAATCAATTAAATGATAAGCAATCATAGATTTGATTGCAGAGTTCTCCATGGAAGATAGTACAAAACTCAAAGAGGAATTTCAAGATGAATGTGCTATGATAGAAATTGCAAAACACGTAGAAGAGGATCACCTATGGCCTTTTTTTGGAGAAAATAAGATCATTGGCATTCCTTTTTTAGGAGTTTCAGGACCTTAAAAATTGTACTTTGATAGATCAAATGTATGCATGGATCAGCAGCTGAAATAGTGTTGATATCACCTCAGAATGATGTTATTTCCATGTCCTACAAACTATCATTTGAATGCACCAACAATATGGTAGACTATGAAGCTCTTATATTGGGATTGAAAGTAGCCATAGAGATTGGTGTCACATAGCTACATATTTATGGAGATTCATAGCTGATAGTGAATCAAGTTAGTGAGATATACAACACCAAAGATGAGAAACTCATCCCATATAAAAACTTTGTTTGATCCATAAACTTAAAGATTAAAAATTTATTTTAATCCACTTTTAGGATCAATTCACAGTCAACTTATTAAGTGCTTGTAGAAGAAATTCAGGAATAAATATTGCAAACATAAAGAAGAGAAAAGCATTCACCACAGAAAGAGATAAGCCAAATTATCCTAGTTCACTTGATGTGGGCTACATCTAGATAAAAAAATCTTTACTATCAATGGGTGGAATTCACTTTATAAGACCTCCATGGTCCTTCAAAACCTCCTCTCACATTCATAACACACTCAGCTTTGAAAATCATAACAAAATTGAATACAACTTTTCAAAAATCCTTCCTATCTTCCTCTCCTTCACATGTCCAATTGGATCCTCTTTTATATAATTTTTGGGTTCAAAATTAGAGGGTGTTACAATAGAAAAATACAACAAAAACATTATATTTAGATACCCATTTGGCCATTTTGTCTCCATCCTGAATTTGAGCTCAGACAGGTTTAATAATCTCTCCATAATTGGCTTTCAAACATGAAAATAACACTCTCTGAAGTGTTATAGGCTTACAAAATTAAATCAACCCTTTAATAGGATCTTAAGCCAATTAAAATTCACCACAAACCTTAGAAAAATAAAAATACTCCAAACTAACCCTAAAATAGGATGGATGCAAGAAGTGTGAGCTTCCTTATTTAGATCATTCCTATCACCATTAGAAATACAAAGTTTGCCCAAATGAAAAAGTAATCCATCATGCATATGAAAGTTATGATTTCCAACCTCATTACCAAGACTCAATCTATGATAGATATTTTGAAAATTTGAATCAACCACATATTATTCTTTATACCTATCATGCATCAAAGAACTATTTTGTAGAATCAAAACACTTGCAACTATTGGAGGTCTAGACAACATATCAGTAATTTTATTTTGAGTATCCTTCTTATACTTAATTACCAAATGAAATTGTTGCAAAAATCCCATTTAGTGAAAGTATCTAGATTGTTGCAACTTAAATTGTGATTGATGATATTGCAAAGGTTGATGGTCTATATGAATTATTGTCTCTTTACCTACCAAATAGTGCTTCTATTTTTTAACACTTTGAACTAATGCATACAACTCTTTATCGTAAGTGGGATAGTTTCTTACTGCATTGGTAAACATTTTTGAGTGATAACAAATCAAATGTCTTTTTTGTAACAAAATTGCACCCATAGCATAGTCACTTGCATTAGTTTCAATTTCAAAAGGTTTATGAAGGTTAGACAAAATAAGTACTGAAGCATTACTGATTTTCATTTTAAGCAAGTCAAAAGCATGTTGTTCTTTCCCTCCCCATTGAAATCCATGATTCTTTCCTATTTTGT
>Ga0181465_100699_pt1 | contig 14107 bp, 6 predicted proteins | sample InSIn3gowninarea_FD_119076 | JGI IMG/M metagenome (GOLD analysis project Ga0181465, IMG submission 119076) | Clean room microbial communities from NASA Spacecraft Assembly Facility at Jet Propulsion Laboratory, Pasadena, California, USA -... ... | reverse complement strand
ATAGAGAAAGGGAGAAGGCTCAACGGACAGGAGGGGAGTTAAGGGTCGAGTGCAAGCCTCTATATAAAGCATGACAGTCTTATCACCTAAAGGTAGTAACGAACTATGGTTCCGTCGTTAAGTAGTATATAAACCGACTCGGTTCTGAGAAATGGTTCTATGCCGTATGCATCAATTCAAAACATATAAGGCGGAAAAGATCGATCATTCATCGCTGGCACAGAAATATTTGATTTGGTGGGGGTCGTTGGCAGGTAGAGGAGGAGGTGTCGGCAACAAGATCTGAGCCAGCGTAGCGTGACTAGATAATCCTTCTTTCCATTAGAGTCTATAGGGGTGGTGTATTGGGTATACGTATGAAACCTTTAATAAGGAGATCGACCCGCCCTTATACTATCATGCTTCTTGAGGATTCTGAGCTTTTTATTCTCCTATTGATACCGATTTTGTCATATATGTCTTGCCTCTTTCGTCGCCTTCCGGGGACGTCACCACATTTCCCCATTAACCCAAGCCATTGCATTGACCCGCGAGATCAGGGACCAGGACCGCCGGTCGCTATGGACATGGGGCGGGGTTGCATCGGTCATTGAGATAGGGATCCCTCATCCTATCATTGCGCCCCCGGACCTCCATCGAACATAGTATGCATAGCTTCTACGGAGATTGGTAAGCCAAGGGTTGGCAAGTAGAGTCTGGTAAAAGATGGCAGTCCTGTAAGGTGCTCATAAGTGGGATCAATTGTGCTTGGCTTCAAAGGGCTGGATACCACCCAAACAAACTTGGATCCGGTTGCAGTTTTCTATTTTAAGGCGTAGCATGTCTCCAAAGTGCAGAATGATGAAGTGGCGATAATGGAAGTGAGGTGGCGTAGGTTGCTTGCCTTAAAGTGATGGTGATTAGATGATGTCAAAAAGGTTAGTAGTACAAGGCAGAGCCCCGAAGATCATGGCAATAGGCTGTAAGTAGGCTGTAGATAGGCTGCAAAGCGATTAGGAGAAAGTCAAATGCACACCGGCCCGGGCTGATCCGAAAGATCATAAATCCTTGGAACAGAATACCTGTTCTCCATGGTGATTCTATTCAAGGCCCTATAGTCCACACACATCCTCTAAGTCCCATGCTTCTTAGGAACAAAAACTATAGGTAAACCGGCAAGAGAAGCACTTGGTCTTATCACCCTGGTCTAACAACTCTGGAATTCGTTTATTCACTTCATCTCATTCAAGAGCATATTTCCTATGCAACCCATGGGATTAGTGAATATAGCAGCAGCTCCATTTTGTGTTCCACTTCCCGGCAATAATCCCTCACCATATGAATAGTGAGTGACCCCTAAATAATATAGGGCCCTTAGACTCTTGTAAGAATTATTGAAATTTCAAGGTGCAAAGCCGCTTGTCCCTCCGGGGGCAAGGAGGGTACCTAACTGCCTCTTTTGCTCTTGTGCTTTCGGGGGATACACCTTGTTGATGCTCGATTCTCTTGGCCTATGGACGAGGAGGGAGACGCCTGCTCTCCGAGTTTCCGATTCAATGGTATTCATGTGACCCTCCCCTTTCAAGATTCTTCCTGGCGAATCCATAGTCCGGTGATGGAAAAGGGGTATGTGCCATTCGATTAATAGGGGAAGATACCACCAACCAAATTCTTGCTCAATTCATAAGGGTCACTGCATCCCGGAAAGAAACCTCTTATTGATGGTGAACTGCCGGAAACGGAGGAACGGAATGACCCACCCACTCCTTACTGATTATAGGGTTCGCAAGCTCTTACGTTCAGCCCTGGTACTGCTATTCACACCTTTGGAGTACTATACAGGACATAGCTAGTTAGAATCAATAGTTAGAATCGTCCACTGATAGCGAATTGAGAGAGAAAGAAGTTCCCCGACCTTACCCCATAGATAGACCAAAGGCCCGGAGGGGATCTCATGGATTCGTATTGAAGGTGATAACTAATTGACAGACCGTAATCAAATATCGGCAGTGATTTCTTTTATAAAGACTCTGAAGGTGGGAACACAGAATCACTCGTTAAGGTGGGAACACAGATTCGTAATGCCCCATTCGTATTGTCGTACCCCAATGGATTCGTATTGACAGACCGTTCCTTACCGTTCCTTTTGACAGTTCAGACTTTCACTATCTAGTGCCATCCCGGGATCAAAGTGATTTACCATAAATACTGTACAACCCATAAGTAGCCCAAAGGCCCGACGAAGGAGGGGATCTCATAGATCAGCTATAGAGAGTGGTGGCATCCGTCCGTGGTGGTGGCAATAGAGGAGACCGTACGACAAAGGTGGTAATGAATGCCCCATAAGTAGACCAAAGGCCCGGAGGGGATCTCATGGACAGGAGGGCGACGTGGTGGCATTCGTATTTACAAACCGTTCCTTACCGTTTGGTATGGGTGGAGCAGCTGGTCAATGCCTATCCCGGGAAGAAAGCTGGTCAATTCCATGCCTTTACTATGGAACAACCATAGTGCTCGTCCTTGTCCTGAATAGCATAATGATTAGTTCGTTCCGTTCTTTACGATTCATACGGCACGAGGAACAGGATACAGAATATGGGCCCACCAAACGGAATATCAATAAATCATTCCTATATTTATGGAAATGACATATATAAGGACTTGAAATGGATGAGTTAGCGTGGTATTCCTCATCAACGTAAGGCCAATGTATGGCTACTGTGGTTCTGTGTTTTGATACCACTTCCTTCCGGTCGTGCTGCTTGAAGCACTCTTCACGGAACCTATATTCATCTATTGCTCTTGCTTCCATTAGTGCATAGACAGAGTTTGACAAGCCGTATGTTCCTATAAAGATAGGATAGGCATGACAACCTTTCTTTTTCCTCTTGACCAGTACTTTGTTAAAGTCGAACTGGATGGCCTGATATGCGATCTCTTGGATTAACAGTATGTCTGGGACATGCTTCGCAAGGTGTGAGGTGCTTTCGTTGCCCCATATATTCTGATGTAGGTTTCCTTTTCATCTATGTACTAGTCTCCCATGGTGTCTAGGACTTTCAAATCTGCCTCTAAGATTCTGGGATATTTCCTCCCCCTCCGGCGATATAGATCGATCTCCCCTGCCTATCCCTCGATAAGAAATATGCCTCTCCCTCGCCCTTAGGTACGATGGCCCACATGGATGGAAGGGAATGGAGGTAAGGAATAAAGGCAATTAAGGAAGAGCAATATATCAAGTGTAGGCATGCAAGTGTAGGCAAGCACTCGAGCTTACCGAAGACCTTCTTAGGCTCGGGAGCAATCTCCATCCTTTCACTAGGGAGCTAGTCATATCATGTAACGTGAGTCTCCATATTCTCGGGTGGAAGGCCAAGATATGGACGGTTTGAGCCCAAACTAATAAGTCCCGCATAAGAGTGGGAAAGAGGCAAGAAGGTGACTTCTCAAGTAGAAAATGGCATCGATTTGATCAGGGCTAAAGGTAAGGGCTAAAGGAATGGGATAAAGGCTATCGGGGAAGGACAGGGCTAATATGACTAGCAGGAAATAGATTCATTTACATTAAAGAAGTGGTTCTGTCTCCCTGAAAGTCTAGGAAAGTAATTGGTCCAGTGAATAAGCAAATAGGGTTTTCGTTAAGGAAAGGTTCGAGTACAAGCCACGCTGTACAAGCCATCGAGTACAAGCCTCGGAAGTCTGTCGCATTCCGGTTCAGGACCTTCGGCAGAAATACGTGGATTGCTTATCTTATCTTGTTGGCTTGCTAACCAGTGAAGTGGGAAGGAAGGATTTGTCTTTCTGTCTCCCTGACTTTCGGGTGGAAGAGATAGATGGGTGGAAGAGGTGGGCCCATAAAGCCGGTAGAGACCTGCCAGTAGCCGGTAGAGACATGCCAGTAGAGACAGAGAAAGGTGGGCCATCCCGGTAGATACATACGGGAGAAGGTCATGTGCGGTAATGTGCGGTGCAGTTAGTTCCCATCCTGTAGATCGATTTGCTAAAGTAGATCGAGTTGCTCTTACCTAACCTTACCTAACCTTGCCTTCTTTCTTACCCACTCTTTCCCACTCTTTCCCAATCGTTCATACAAAAAGACTACTTACCCAAATACTATCACACATACACACATACACACACTAACACACGGTCACATTCCGATTCAGGACCTTCAGGCACGGGGTGTCGTTCCTTCCATTCGTTCCTACTCTTTCCGACTCTTTCCCACACCTTACCTAACCTTTATATTCAAGAAGTTGCCTTCCCCTAATGTTGCCTTCCCCAGCTTACCTATAATAGGAGGGCCTGTAAATGGAGGGCCTGTTCCCTACTAGTGCTACTAGGTCGCGTTCTTTACTTCCCCAGCCTACCTATGTATTCTAATTATGATATTGTTGCATTTCCCAGCCTACCTTCCTTCCCCAGCCTACCATGGATGGTATGATATTGTTGCCTACCATGGATGGAATGTTGCCTTCCTATGTCTTATAATTAAGATATTCAGGACATCGCCCTCTCGCCCAATCGCCCTCTTACTGGGCAAATGGGGGCATATGGGCTAGTGGGGGCATATGGTCAAGGCTCGCTTGCTAGCATGGTCTCGCTTGCTGGCATGGTATTTATATTAGTTCCCATCCTTTAGTTCCCATCCTTTAGTTCCCATCCTTATGACTTGCGTTCCCACTCTGGCGTATCATATTTATGATCCAATCTCAAGCCAGATTGAACTCGTGGCCATTGAATGCACTCTTAATATAACGGACTACCCAGGGTGCGAAAGCAGGCTCGACCAAAAGGGCCGCCATCGCATCTTTGTCCTCATTCCAATCTCAATCGTTTGCTCAGCATCCAACCAAATGATAGGTGATTGATCGCTTCACAGCCCTAGCCTTCCATAGATTCTGCCAGCTCGAGTTACGCTTAGCGACAGTGGAATACTTCCGGTTCATTTCCCTCACCTTCGATTGAGGCACGCCATTCACACAGCAGGTAAGCTACCCAGTTTTGAATTCAGTATTATTGAATAGTGAAAAGCGGGAATTCTCTTTGGTTGAAGCGCTAATCGAATGGGTCAGCTTGAGGCTGATGAGCATGAGGGGGAGCACTCATTCTATGGGCCACTTCTTGAGGCATCTGACTTAGGGCTCCAGTATTCGATGCCTGTCTCTGACTTCTTATTATTTTATCCCTCAGGATGTCGAGGGGATCTATAAGTGGGAGGCTCTTGGAAAGCTGTGACCCAAGGAGCAGAAATGACAAGAAAGAGAGAAGAGGACCCTTTAGGGGGCTCGACCATAAGGACCTTTAGGTGCTCGACTGATAAGGCCGCCATCGAGAGGAGGAGGTCGAAGCTGCAAGTTCTAAGAAGGCCCGGATTGACACACCCTCAGAGCAGCAGACAGCTGGAAAGTGTTGAGAGTCTGGAGGTGCCTCTTCTACCCAAGGTGAGGACACTGATCCGCAGATAAGAGAGCTACGAGGCAGGAGAGGCTAGGTGAGACACATAAACAGCGGGACAGAGCGCTTTGCTAGTTGTTCAATAAATGGATGGCTTTGAAGGGTGCGACAGCAGGCTCGACCAAAAGGGTTTTAACGCTCACTCATCATATGGGTGAGTGACTCCGTCCCTTAAAGAGAAGAGATAGAAGCTCTGGTTGAAAGAAAGAGCCTTGCTTCCCATAAGATTCCGGGGAAGAGTCCGACAAAGGAAAGGAGCCTGGTCATTTAGACCGACCCAAGCCCTTACTTATATACTGCTGCCCCCTACAGAATAATAGTGACCCTTGCAATCACCCCTCAACTGGTGGACAGACGCTTCGAACCTTAGGTGGTGGAAAATAAGCTACTACGTGCAAGGATAACAATTCATATTTGATAGCGAGGTGGTGGTAAACAATGGACCCTAAACCCCACGATCCAATATGGCAGGCTGGCTGGCAGGGCACGATCCTACTAACAGTGGGTGGAAGCCCAATATCATAGCTGGTGGAAGGAGTTTCCCTAGTTTAGGAGCGTTGATCAATCAATATTCCTTGCCTGCCGTGGATGGATACCGCTTACGGGGAATGAGCAACGATCCGTGGTTATGGTGCGTGGTGGTGGGCCTACTTATTATCCTACTACCTTGACCTTCCTCTCCTCCTACTTCCAGCTACTACCTGTATCACCAGGAAAGGAATGACCAACGGTTACAGAACAAAAAAGAGGAGCGAGTCGTAGAGACCTAGTTATATAGCCTGGTTTTTCAGATAGCCTGGTTGTTACATATTGACCTGGGAGTTTGATAGAGCTTTCATATAGAGAGCCTCTTTCATTTAGATTGACAGCTGGTGGCCCATTTCGTCCGGCAGCTATAGAGTTGACCTTTCCATATTTTGTGAACGGAGGTGCAACATAAGGAGCGAAGGCTGGGAATGGCCAGTAATCAATTGAACCAGGTTGTTGGTTAGGAGCATTCCTCGAGCTTGCCTTTCGTGGAAGGTCTGGGAAGGGATAAGGAGGAAGGTGGGCAGGTGTGATGCCGAAATAAAGGTCTGCGGCTCCCCTGACATTAGATTAGGAGGGGGAGGGGGAATGACGTAGATAAAGAATGATTAGTCATTAGATATATCTCTTTGTATACGAGATTCTGGTACGATCGATGAAAAGAGCTACGATCCCATACGATAAGAAAGCGTAATGACATATATAATTCATCACGGAATGACATATCTAATTCATTCATGCATAATGACATAGAGAAGGAGAGATTTCGATATTCTCTCAATCTCTCTGGTCATGTCAGAAATGACATCTATCAGATCAGTCATCAATCTGGTATGACACATATCTCATTCATGCATAATGACATATATAATTCCTCTCCCTTCAGTCATCAATCTGGTATGACACATATCTCATTCATGCATAATGACATATATAATGAGATTGATTTCGGTCACTAGAGATAGCATAAAGAGTAGTGCCGATAGCGTACAAGCACCAACCAAAAAGAAGAGATACGCTATGCTCGCCCGTCAACCAGCGATCTGCATGGCTTACCGAACAGCGGGTTTCGTTCCCGTCTCTCGCGCCTCACTGATCGAACCATAAGCGGTTCATTCTCCCAATCTTTTCGATAAGCCCGAAAAGTCCCAGATCAGATGGAAAAGCTAATCAAATGGCTATTCTATACGAAATATTGATTCCGGAGAAAGAAGTGGAGCAAGCAAACACAGAGACGAAAGGGCGCCAGAATCTGACCTTCCTTCTTTTTTGGGGCAGAGATAACGTGGGCTCCCCGATCGCATGTATCTAGATCCACGGGACCAAGAAGGTACCGAACCGATAGTTTTTGGGAGCCTTATATATATGCTTGGGGGGGAGAGCGCAAATGCTACTAGCTAGAATAATGAACTTCCTCTTGCTTGCTTTTCACCCGAGCCATTAAGAAATAGCTTATGATATAATCAATATGGACCCGGGAAGCATGCGGGGGAAGGAATATAGGGTAAATCCGTCAATATTGGTTCCGGTGGTATTATTTTCCTTCCTGGTCCTTCAAGATAAGATTCCGGCTATGGGGGGGTGGGGAAGGAATAGTTGAAAAGAATAGTTGGCCATTTACTCCATCCATTAGGGTTGAGCCTCTTATTCAGTTTAGAACCAGAGTAGCCGCTTTAGCGGGCTGGCTGCTGGTATTCGAAATGCGATGGATAGACTACGCTTACCACTTTCCGTTCGTGTCTGCCAATGGTGAGCAATGAATTGGGGGGGGGGATCACTTTCATTTTCAGGGGGGTTTGGTAGTTGCTCGATAGAGCTCCATAGCTTCGTACCTACCATCCTCCCATTCGTAAGGTGCTGGTGCTCGCTAGAGCTGGCTAGGTTCGTACCTACCATCTCCCATTCGTACCTATAACAGATAGTGACTTAGGAAGGTGCTGTAGTTCGCTTGCCATCCTCCCATTAGACTAGAGCTGGCTAGGAAGGAAATGCAATGCAACGAAGGTGCTTTAGTTCGATAGGTCAGGGCTCTAGAGCTGGATATGAAAAATCCCTCGTATAGAGCTGGCTAGCAATGTGAAGGACGAACCTATTACCTATAGGCTAGGAAGGTCAGGGATAAGCTAAGGTAAGACCAAGCTTGATAGGTTCCTAAGCTTACAGATAAGACTGCCCCCCTTGAAAGACGGTTTCCCCTCCGGCACTCGGGTAGTAGCATGACGCCCAGCAACATTCTCTTCCTATTTTGGCTTTGACTGGCGAAGACAGGAAACACGTATCTTTTACTAACCCGGTCGTGCAAGAGGCTAACCCCATTACCCTACCAGAGCACACTGCCTCGCCACACCCGCAGCCAACGCCCCAGACATGAACTGGTCATAAGACTGCACATCGGGTAGTCACTCCAGCCACACCAACCAGACATGCCACTTCTCCTAACAACTGGAATACATCTGTTACACGGTCACCTTACATTACCCTTATTGATGACCACCTTCTCATTTCTCTTATTCAGTTTCATCAGTCAAGAAGAGGTACGGTAACAGCTTTCACCTATAGTTAGCCCACAACGCTATCTAGTATTCCCCGAGCTATCTATACCATGAAAGTGATGTCTCCCTGTCCCTGAAAGTCAAGGAAAGCTTCCAGTGCAAGCCATTAAGTACAAGCCAAGAGTTCCAGTACTTGCCTTAGTTACAGTGCATGCCTACAGGAGATAGTAAGATTAGGAATTAGTAATCCTAATAAGGTTATGGTGAAATTCTATATATATAGGCGGGTGCTTTTAGGAAGTTCTCTACCATAGTTCCTACCTCAATTCAGACAGACTAGATATCGGGTAAAATGACCACAATGAGCAATTCATATTATATGGGAAATTGAATTATTAGCTCCTTCTGCCTTAACCTTACATTGACAAGAAAACCCAAGCTCATAAGCCCGCCCATTAGCCCTCCAGTATACCACTCTCTAATACCCTTCCTTAGCAAGCCCTTAGGATAGGAACACATAAGATAAGCAAGCCCAAAAGTAGCTGTTCATGAGGAAATCCATAGCTACCTAAGAGATTGGCAAGTCCAATAATTCAGATAGGAAGGCAGGACCCTTTAGAGATAGGCAGGCAGACTACAGATTAGATATTCAGGTATCTATCCGGGATGAACCACTTTGACGATCTTCATCGAGGTTCGACCATAAGGGTTAGGAAGGATGGCTCAACCTTAGGGAGAGGAAGAAAGGCTCACCTTACAAAGGAAGGTCCTTACTTAGGAAGGTCTTTACTTAGGAAGGTGAGGGACGGAGTCACTCGACCAACGCCATCGATTTCTCGCTCGACCACCGGGAGAGGAAGGGACTAAGACCGCGGTATGTACACCCTTTGGTTCACTTGACGTAAAGCTTCATTTACTTTGGTTTTTCTAGCTAGTTTATTTCCCTTCATCAGTTGAACTCAATAGCTTTTCTAACCACCCTATCTTTTGGTTGAACTCAATAGCTTCTGTACGGTTATTCCTTCCCGCCTCTCTCATTAGCCCTAATCTGGGGGTTTCTCCCATAGCGCTTATCTAACTGCTCTAATCTGTTGTTCGGTTTCACTCTGTTGGTTGCCACTCAATGCTTTTGGTTCACCCCTATCTGTACTAGTTTGACCCAGTTCTGTACAACCCAGTTCTTGCCAGCTTCTCTTGCCAGCTTCTATTGCCACCTCTGTAGGTCTGATATCCTACCAACAACCAACCTTGAAGGCAGTGTTGCCACTGTGCCGCTTACCGTCTTTATTCCAAAGTCTCTCTTATCTGTCTTGCCAGCCTAATGGTAAGGCAGAGAGTAAGGGATTGTTTAGAGAAATGAATTAGTTCATTAGGATCTCTAGTAGGAATAGTCTTGATAGTAGGAATAGTAACTAGTCTATCGGTCTTTATGGAAGGAGATGAAGTACCTTATTTGTTTCAGTACAACCAACCTATTCTGTATCAAGCTTGTACTCGTATCAAGTAGGATCTGAAATTAGCTTATCCATATTAGTAGCTCCTCCTTTGAATCAACAATTAGCTCCTTCTTAATCTGAGCTCCTTAATAAGTGATCCAGTTCAGTAAGAATCAATCCACCTGGGAGACCCTGCCCTTTTACCTTAACAGCAGAAGCAACCCTTTCAGCTCATCTTGAATTTAGACCTTGCTTGCCGGTAGGTCAGATGGAGATAGAAGATAGCAGGATCCATACATTAAGGTTGTTGGCTATATCAGAACCCTTTAGCGCAGCCCCTCTCTTATTCTATGCTGAGGATCTATTACGATATCCTGCCCTTACAACTCATATCAGACCTGACCAGACAGAGGAAGGGAATTCACCTTTCACTCAACAATCACTATTCTCAATCCCATCACTCCTCCTCATATGCAGCACAAGGAAATACAAACGCAGATCTAAAGTAGGAGTAGTTGTTGTTTTATCTTATGCTTAGTTATCAATCAAATATGAAGTCCTCCATATAGTTTCCATCCTTTCAGTTAAGATTACTTTTATATCAGAATGGTAAAGTTAAGGTTTGATATAAGGCTATATAAGTGAAGATTATGTCTTGTATAGCCCTCAGTATAGGTAGGCTCGAAGAGAGGAGGAGCAGGTCAGCCCTTTTCAGATAGATAGGAATAAGATAGATAGATAGAAGGAACTAGTATTTAGGTCTATATCTTTCTCCTTGTTTATAGTCTGTATGCTTTAGTTAAGAGCTTAGAAAGAAGAGATCCTTAGGTCTTAAGTTAGAGACTCTGACAAAGAAAGAAACCCTAAGGTCCGGAGGGCTTGCGCTTCTGAGGGCAAGGAAATAACAGAAAGGAAAGGTCCGGAGGGCTTGCGCTTCTGAGGGCAAGGAAGCAATAGAAGTAGGAATTGTAGGAAACAGCAGGAATAACAAATGACTCTTGCCTTATACTGGTTTCTAAATATAGAGCTAACTCCTTGTATCTAGCTAGAGGAATATAGAACTTACTCCATGCATGTAGAACCTCTTACTCACTATAGGAGCCTAGAACTTCACACTCTTACTTAGAACTACAAGGTATAACTAACAGCCTCTTATCAATGACTAGCTAGAGGAATTAGATCTATCCCTGAAAATGTAGGTTTAAACAAAGTAGAGCTTCTGGTTCGATAACAATCATTTTGGGTGGATACCAACAAGAATTAAGTCACTATACATTGGTGGGGATTTGATCAAGAGGATCACAGCGACAAACAACACCCATTGCAGCACGAGCCGGACCTTTCTTTATACCTTACACCTGCAGCAGGGGACCGCTGCAACATCCCAAGTCATTCCATCTTGGATCGGAGGGAGGCGAATAAGACCTATCCACGGGTCGCCCTCACCCCAACAGCGAGACAACGAACTCCTCTTTTGTCCCCTCCGTCCGCACGAAGAATCACACCTCACATTCTTTGACCGACCTTTTTTGACTGTACCAATTAGCGCATCTCATGGGGAAAGGTGTAGCAGAGAATTTATCCTGCGGCTCTTAGGGAGATGACGAATCAGAAATGGTCATGTTGTTATCCTTTCAATTTACGATTTGGTTGACACTTACATTCATTTGACTTGTATCATTGATGAGCAAATACCATTCATGAGTAATACAGGATACATCATCTACTCATGTTTATCGAGCTATCACATACAGCATGTAGTCAATACTGTATCTATGTAATCAATCACTTATACTTATCACACGTAAGCAGGATATACGTTGTTGACCTAATAAGCATAAAGATCATGTACAGATACTGAGAATTATGTCAAATAGGGTTATGAGTATGCCATTAGTAATCAATAAAAGCTTCTTCTGACTAGAAACTCTACTGGAAACTACCTATATGTATGTTCTAGTACGCTTGTTACTGTCATCTCAATGCTGAGGTCTGAATCATGGATACGTGTTGTGAAGAGTATAGCTTTTCTCCTGTCATTCACTCTAATAAATAACTACATAGCTTGTATAACCTGATCCTTGTTTCATCACTAATACTAGCTGCTTACTCATAATTATGGTAAAACTCTATAATAGTTACACTAGCTCTTAGATAGGTGAGATCCACATGGTTATTCTGTCTTATAAGCATGTTTATCGTACGTGTTGATTAGGGAATACTGATAGTTGTTAATAACATACCTTGTCATAGAGAGAGAACAGTATCGCACTACTTACTTGGATAGGGTATGGATATGTGTAAAGCTTGAGTAAGCTGGGTTTCATTATGAGCTATACTGGTAACATATTCAATATGGTAGTACAGTATATACATAATATAGGTCTATCTGTATTCATCATTACACTGTTTCAGATCAATGGGCTTAGTAGTATCATTATCCGTATCTAAATGCTTTGTGAGAGTATTTGGGTTATTACACTTTCTTAAGCCTCTCATGCTATCACTTATCATTGTTGTGATTATAGAGATTAGCGTCGGGAGCAGAAGTAAAGGCACCAATTGATCTTGATCCAGTGGTTGATCAACGGATGAAACTGCTGGAATAGCGATCAATGGGATCTGCTTTTTCGACCCAGGGAGGGTAAGGTTGGGATGAAACTGAAACGAACTGAAATTGGTCATTTGATCACGCGCAGGATCTGAAAAAGACGTGGTTTTCTTGCCTCTGAGCACGTTCTGCTAGTGAATCCCTAGAGAATCCTATGTACCATAATGGCCACCAAACTAATAACACCATCCAATACCATTGACTGTTGCCACCTAATGTATACACATATACTCTCGTCGGATTGGGTCTGACTTCAGAGACAATCCATAGCAGTTTACACAGTCGACTAAGCAGCTTAAGAGCCAGTTGGATAGCCACCGGTAGTAGCATAAGCATGAGCAGCTCTATACCCATATCCATATCCTGCACCAACAGCAGTGGTTTAAGTATACCCACCGGCATAAGCATATCCATTAGCAGAACCAGTTGTTTACCTTGTTGCCCGAGCAAAGCCCGAAGCATCTCTTCCAGCACCAGCAACTGATCCCATTGCAGATTGAGTTGATCCCGCAGAGGCAAAGGTTGGAACAGAGGTAAGAGCACCCATAGTAAAGGAAGGGGAAGCAGCAAAGCCCGTTGATTCAGTGGTTTACCTTGACTCAGTTGATGCAGTGAAAGCACCCGTTGAAACCCCAGTTCCACCGGTTTACTCAGTAGTTGAAGTTACATACCTGGTTTATGATCCAGTGGCAGATCCAATTGCAGATCGTCCAGTTCGAGGTGCAGATTCATAACTAACAAAGGCATAGAAAGCAGGGGGAAATCTATCTTTTTGACCTTAAACCATCGCGTTACGAGATGTTTGTCCGTCTTCCGGATCTGTTACCCCAAAAGGAGTCTTTTATAAATGAGAAATAAGGTGAGAAAGGGTAGTATAGAGCCGTAATAGCACGACGGGATAAAGAGAACCCCCGATAGTTTGCTCTTATAAGGGGAGGGAGATAAGGGCGGACGAAGCGTGTATGAAAAAGATGTCGTGAACGGTGGTTCAATGGAATAGTGAGTCATTGGATCGAAGAACAAATATGAAGAACAACTATCATCGGATATAATTCTTTTTAGTAAACTCTTGTATCTCATTATATACAATTATTCAATTTCCAATCTTTGAGAAAAGGTCCCGGAGGGGCTTGCGCTTCCTAGTGCAAGGAACGTAGTGCTTGCTTGACGTTAGGAAAGCAAGGACCCGACAGGGGGCTCGACTGATAAGGAGAGGAAGTTTCGGCAAAGCAGCTTCCTAAAAAGCGTATCAGATACAAGAAGTCACTTCGGCGATCAAGGACCTTTCCCTTTTCTAGATTATATAGGCGAGAATCCTTTATCGCACACATATGCGTACAACCAAGGAACTCGGCGAATTTCATTTACACAAAGTGGTGCATATTATATAAGGAGATGACTGAATATCGCTCCTGCAACGACTCGAGAAATGAAACGAATCGAATCGAAGTGGTGAATCATTTTGCCATTTGATCTGGGCGGAGGTTTTGGACATTCTCCCTACGAGATTGGCCATTTGACCGTGGCGGAGGTTCTTCAACCTTGACTTCTCATTTTCTCACCTTTCGATGACGGGATCTGAAAACCGAATACTTACCCTTTAC
>Ga0181465_100696_pt1 | contig 14131 bp, 13 predicted proteins | sample InSIn3gowninarea_FD_119076 | JGI IMG/M metagenome (GOLD analysis project Ga0181465, IMG submission 119076) | Clean room microbial communities from NASA Spacecraft Assembly Facility at Jet Propulsion Laboratory, Pasadena, California, USA -... ... | reverse complement strand
AGCCAGGTGAAACGAGACTTGATTTAGTAGTTAAAAATACACAAATATTTAAAGGCATTGTTAGCGAGATTATGGCAAGTGGTTTCGATGGTATTTTTTTAGTTGCAACGAACCCAGTTGATATTTTAACGTATGTCGTATGGAAGTTTTCAGGATTGCCTAGAGAGCGTGTAATAGGTTCAGGAACGATATTAGACACTGCAAGGTTCCGCTACTTATTAGGTGACTATTTCAATGTTGATACGAGAAATGTTCATGCCTATATTATTGGGGAGCATGGTGATACGGAACTACCTGTCTGGAGTCACGCCGATATTGGCGGATTACCAATTTCAAGCTGGGCTGAAAAGAAAAAAGGTTTCCGTCAAGAAGATATGGATAACCTGTTCTTAAATGTAAGGGATGCTGCGTACCATATTATTCAGAGAAAAGGTGCTACCTATTATGGTATAGCGATGGGATTGGTTCGGATTACAAGAGCGATTCTACAAAATCAAAATTCTGTTTTAACTGTTTCAGCACTCCTCAATAGTGAGTATGGTCATGAAGACATTTATATTGGTGTCCCAGCTATTGTTAATCGTAGTGGAGTCCAGCTAATTGTTGAATTAAACCTAACGAGTGAAGAACAAAAGAAATTCGATCATTCTGTAAGTGTATTAAAGGAAATCTTAAGTACAATTAATTTTTCATAAATTGTTGAATCGAGTGACTGCCCTTTAAAATTGGTAGTCATTTTCTTTTTCTCACAAAGTTGGATAAAAAAGGTTGTATACAACCACAATAATACAAGGAGGGATGAAAATGAAAACAATTACTTCAATTTTTATGATTGGACTAACAGGGTATCTAGCATTTAAGAATCGCTATCGGCTAATTAATGTAATTTTAGGAAGTGGCTTTGTAAGAAAAATGTTTGTTGGAGGTATGATGAGCATACCAGGAGTTAGAAATAAAATGATGAGTACAGTTTTCTCAAGACCTGCGCCGTTTTAAGGCCATGCAGGCCTTTTTTTTGTCCATTCCCCTAGGTATTCAATAATATATTTAGGCAAAAAGTACGGTATAATTCAGGAATAGATATAGAAAAGAAAGTAGGGAGAAGAGTTGGATTCTCATGAGACAGAAGGAATTAAGCTTAATCAATTAGAAAGTGATCGATCTGTTTTTTTTAATGGTAAACCATTCTTTACGTATCTGTTTATTGTTATCCAATTTGTATTTTTTCTCCTAATGGAAGCAGCTGGGGGAAGTGAAAACACCGCAACCCTTATTAAGTTTGGAGCCAAAATTAATCCATTAATTATTGATGGTGAATGGTGGCGGTTTATTCTCCCAGTGTTCATACATATTGGCTTTCTTCATTTATTTATGAATTCAATAGCCTTGTTTTATATTGGACCGCTCGTTGAACGAATCTTTGGAAATACACGTTTTTTATTTATTTACTTATTTGCAGGTTTCGCTGGTTCTCTTGCAAGCTTCGTTTTTAGTCCTCATTTATCAGCTGGTGCTAGTGGGGCTATTTTTGGTCTTTTTGGATCATTGCTTTACTTTGGAATTATTTTTCCTAAACTTTTTTTTCGTACGATGGGAATGAATATTCTTGTGGTAATCGGGATCAACCTTGCCTTTGGGTTTGCCATGCCAAGTATTGATAATGCAGGTCACATAGGTGGACTAATCGGTGGATTTTTAGCAACAGGGATCATGCATTTTCCTAAAAAAAAGAAACTGCCTTTACAGCTATTGTTTCTACTTGTTACTAGCTTACTAGTAACTGGTTTATTATATTGGGGGTATGGTGAATCTACAAGAATGGAAGATGTAGAGTCTAGTTTAGTTTTAGCCCAAACCTATGTCGAAGAGGAAGAATTTGATAAAGCTCACGATGTATTAAAAAATGCAGAAAAACATAGTAAAGGATCGGATGAACTTTTGTTTATGCTTTCTTATATAGAGCTTAAAAAAGGGTTAGTTGAAGATGCACGAAAACATCTCCAACAAGTAATAAAGATAAATCCACAGCTTCACGAAGCCTATTATAACTTGGCCTTAATATATCTGACGGAAGAAAATCTAACTGAAGCAAAAAAACTAGCGGAATCGGCTTTAAGATTAGAACCTGATCGCAAGGAGTACCAAGACATTCTAAATAAGGTTAATAAACACTTGACTGGTAATTCAGTTAAACAATAGCAGACAGTGAGGAGAGTCCATCAATAATATTCCGATGGCTCTCCTTTTTTCTTTTTAGTATGTTTTTTATTTTTATTGACCATGATTTGTAATATGCACATGGTAAATTTATGTAATTATTGAGTGAGTGAGGTGGTTTGAGGTGAAAGAGAAGGCAAAGAAACCGGTAAGTAGAAATATAGAAGAAAATATTGCCTACCTAAAACCAGAACTGGGCGTTGGAAAAAGCTTTGATGTGATTCAGCTTAATGTTGAGTATGCAGAACGTAATATGACCTTGTTCTTTATTGACGGACTTGTTAAAGATGATATATTGCACTTATTAATGAAGTTTCTCACGAATATCAAAAAGGAACAATTAGAACCGGACGTTCTTCACAGTCTCGTAAAAACCTATATTCCATACGTTGAAGTAGAGTTAACTGATGATTTAGATAAAGCTATTGATACAGTTTTAGCTGGACCTACGGCATTAGTCGTGGATGGAATAGAAAAGATTATTCTTATTGATGCACGAACGTATCCTGTCAGGGGACCCGAAGAACCCGATATTGAGAAGGTGGTTCGTGGGTCTAGGGACGGGTTTGTAGAAACGATTGTTTTTAATACTGCGTTAACGAGAAGACGGATTAGAGATCGTACCTTAAGAATGGAATATTTACAGGTTGGTCGCCGCTCAAAAACAGACGTGGTTGTTTGTTATATTGAGGATATCGCCGATCCTGATATGGTGAAGGAGCTAAAAGAATCAATTGAGAAAATAGACACAGATGGTTTACCCATGGCAGAAAAAACGATCGAAGAGTTTATTGCAGGGAATCAATGGAATCCGTATCCAAAAGTCCGATACACAGAGCGACCTGACACAGCTGCTGTTCACCTTTATGAAGGGCATGTCTGTATCATAGTCGACGGATCTCCTAGTGTGATGATTACTCCCGTCACCTATTGGCATCATGTACAACATGCAGAGGAATACCGAAACAGGCCAGTGGTTGGTGCTTATCTTCGTTTGGTTCGCCATATTGCTGTTTGGTCTTCGCTATTTTTATTGCCGATGTGGTATTTGTTTGCGATAGATCCCGGGTTATTGCCAGACCAATTAAAATTTATTGGACCGAATGATCCTGGAAAAGTTCCCTTGTTATTTCAATTTCTTTTAGCGGAAATGGGAATCGATATTTTAAGAATGGCCGCCATCCATACCCCGTCCTCCCTAGCAACGGCATTAGGGTTAGTTGCCGCTTTAATGATTGGACAGGTAGCAGTAGAAGTCGGTTTATTTACCAATGAAGTTATTTTGTATTTGTCAGTTGCGGCAATCGGTACTTTTGCTACTCCAAGTTATGAACTAAGCCTTGCAAATCGAATGGTTAGAATTGGATTACTGATTCTAACAGCTATTTTTCACGTTTATGGATTTGTGGTTGGAATTGTTCTTTTCATTATCCTGTTAACGAGAATGAATTCATTTGGAGTTCCCTACTTTTGGCCCTTCATTCCGTTTAATTATCGTGCTTTAAGAGATATTATTATTCGTGCACCAATACCTTTAAAGAACCGTCGACCACGAATTCTAGACCCAAAAGATCCTGATAGGTAGGAAAGCGCTATTTTAGCGCTTTTTTTGTGCTTGTACTTGAGTGACCATGTTGTTTGGATTATACTTTTAGTGTTCGATTGAGAATATGTGGGGTATGAATATGAAAACAATATATGATATTCAACAATTTTTGAAAAAATTTGGCACTTATATTTACGTTGGTGACCGACTGGCAGACTTAGAACTAATGGAAGCTGAACTTTCAGAGCTTTATCAGTCACAGTTGATTGAAGAAAAGGAGTTTCAAACGGCTTTGTTTTTACTTAGACATGAAATTCAATTCGAAAAAGAAAAATCGAGTAACTAAAATGGTAAAGCAGATGAAAGAAAAATTGATAATTGGGGACGATCTTGGTGGAACAACCACTAAGCTTGCCGTCCTTAAACAAACAGGGGAAATCATAAACAAATGGGAAATACCAACAGATGTTTCCTCTGAAGGTAGAAATATTATATGTGACATTGCAAAATCAATAAATCAAAAAATAGTAGAACTCGATATTACAAATGGCGATATTCTAGGAATAGGATTGGGGGCACCAGGTCCTGTCAATTTAGAAAATGGAGTTATTTATGAAGCAGTTAACTTGGGATGGCAAGATAAATACCCTCTACAACAATTATTAGAAGAGGCTACCGCTATTTCAACTATCATAGACAATGATGCAAACTGTGCGGCATTAGGTGAGATGTGGAAAGGCGCAGGAAACGGGGCGAAGGACTTAATTTGTATTACCCTTGGTACTGGTGTTGGGGGTGGAATCATTGCAAATGGTGACATCATCCACGGAATAAATGGTGCGGGTGGGGAGATTGGTCATGTTACCTCTGTTTCTGTTGGTGGAGCACCTTGTAATTGTGGGAAAACGGGTTGTTTAGAAACAATTGCTTCTGCGACTGGAATTGTTAGATTGGCAAGAGGAAAACTTCAAAATAGACAGGTAGATAGTAAGTTACATCATTCACTGATCCATAAGGGAAAAATTACTGCCAAGGATGTTTTTGACGCAGCAAGTGAAGGCGATCTTATTGCAAATGATGTGGTAAACGAAGTAGCTAAATACCTTGGATTAGCACTAGCTAATGTGGCGACTATTTTTAACCCAGAAAAGATTGTCCTCGGTGGTGGGGTATCAAAGGCGGGGGATACTCTTTTAAAGCCAGTTAAAGAGTACTTTGAAAAATTCGTTTTCAATCGAGTAGCTCAATCAACGAAGTTAACGATTGCGACACTCGGAAATGATGCGGGTGTAGTTGGAGCAGCGTGGTTGGTGTTAAAAAAATAGACACAAAGAAATCTAATAGCTGTAGATAGGACACTTGAATAAGAGTGTTTTATCTACAGTTTTTTTACTTTAAAACTTTTTTGCACTACAACAGTCATAGTTTTAAGAGATAAATTAAGGAAGAAGATTAGCAACTAAACTAGTATATTATTAAAATCATAAATTTGATTTATTGCCAAAAAAGAATTAAGATTAGAGATGATTGCGAATAATCCAATAATTTACAATTTGTACTAATTAGCCGTTTTCTATGTAGCAAGGAGGGATCGTTGATGCAAAAAATTAAATGGCCAAAAGGATCAATTATTCTTTTTGCAGCCTTGTTACTATGGGTTAAAACCTATATTGTCTATAAAACTAGCTTTGATATAAAAATTGAAAATATTAGACAAGAAATTATCGTTATTATTAACCCGATAAGTTTTTTGTTATTTATTTTGGGCGGAAGTCTTTTTGTTAAGGAGAAAAACCAAAATCGTTATATATTGTTTGTAAGCTTCCTAGTCTCTACAGTCCTATATTCGAATGTTGTTTTTTATCGGTTCTTTAATGATTTCTTAACTGTACCTGTATTATTTCAAACTAGAAATTTAAGTGATTTGGGAAGTAGCGTTAACGAGCTATTACAAATTAGTGATCTTATGTACTTTGTTGATTTCTTTGTGTTACATGCTATTGTAAAAATAAAACCAGGCTTTTTACTTGAAAGTGGCAAAACAAAGATCTCTAAAAAAGGATTTTTCTTAATGACATTTGCGATCATGTTTCTTAACCTTGGGTTAGCCGAAATTGAACGTCCTCAATTGTTGACGAGAACATTTGATAGAGAGATGTTAGTCAAAAACATTGGAACCTATAATTATCACCTTTATGACCTGTTTTTACAATCAAAATCCACTGCACAACGTGTACTAGCTGATGGTGGTGAATTGATAGACATAGACAACTATATTCATGCAAACTACAAAAAACCTAATAAACAATTATTTGGGATGGCTAAAGGAAAGAATGTGATATTGATTTCCTTGGAATCCACTCAAAGCTTTGTTATTAATGAAACGGTAAATGGGCAGGAAATCACACCGTTTTTAAACCAACTCATAAAGGAAAGCTATTATTTTGAAAATTTTTATCATCAAACAGGTCAAGGGAAGACCTCAGATTCAGAATTTATTGTTGAAAACTCACTATACCCTCTAAGTAGGGGGGCAGTCTTTTTTACCCATGCTGGAAATGATTTCACAGCAACTCCGGAAATCCTCAATGAAAATGGCTACTTCACTGCTTCACTGCATCCAAATAATAAAAGTTTCTGGAATCGTGATATTATGTACCAATCAATTGGATATAAGCGATTTTACGACTTAGATGATTACGAAATAAACGAAGAAAATTCAGTTGGTTGGGGGCTTAAGGATCAAGCATTTTTTGAGCAATCCATTCAACATTTAAAGGAAATGCCTAAACCTTTTTATGCAAAATTTATCACCTTAACCAATCATTTCCCCTTTGAACTAGATAAAGAAGATCAGTTTATTAAACCTTTTACCTCCACCGATAAAACAGTTAATCATTACTTTCTAACCGTCAGATATATGGATGAAGCATTAAAGAAATTTTTCCAACAATTAAAGGTTGAAGGTCTCTATGATGACTCAATCATTATTATCTACGGCGATCACTACGGTATTTCAGAGAATCATCATAAAGCAATGGAAGAATTTCTAGGGAAAGAAATCACCTCTTTTGAAAGTACACAATTACAGCGCGTTCCATTAATTATTCATATCCCTGGACAAAAGGGGAAAACCTACTCAACTGTATCAGGTCAAATTGATTTGAAACCAACCATTCTCCACTTACTTGGAATAGAAACGAAAAAAACCATTGAATTCGGGACTGATGTTTTTTCAAAAGACAAATTGGAACTTACCGTATTACGAGATGGAAGCTTTATCACAAAAGATTATGTCTTTACAAAGGACACTTGCTATCGAAAGATAACTGGTGAACAAACTGAGCGGAATGCATGTGAACCATTTTTTGAAAAAGCGAAAACAGAGCTTGAGTATTCGGATAAAATTATCAATGGAGATTTATTACGCTTTTATCAAGATACTTCAATTGAAAAATAGTAATCGTTTATTTGGAAAAAAGGCTTAATTTCAATCCTTTGTTCATAGAGTAATATTGGGCTGAAAGGAGCTCGAATCAGTTAGAGAAAAATCATAGCAAATACATCTAAATCGTACCAAAATGGAACCCAATCGTTTTGGATGAGGCTGATTTTGTGCTTTCAAGCTTTAGTGAGTGTAGTTTCCTGAAAAGGAAATAGCACGATGAACTACGTTAGTGGATAAGGTAAAGAAACACCTGCGAATGTGTCCACCAGTTTGCTGCTCTGTTAGCTAGGAGGAAGACCGTTTCCTAGGGTTTGGAAACCAAACACCGAACTAGCATGTCCTGTCCATTGACTTTGGCAAGGAGGAAAATACCCGTATTGGAGGTTGGTCAGAAATGACCTATTGTTTTGTGTTAGATGCACAAGGCCGCAAGTTATCTCCAACAAAAGAAAAACGTGCATGGTATTTAATCCGTAAGCAGAAAGCAACTTTGAAAAACAAATTTCCTATGGTCATACAGCTTAAAAAAGATATCCCCAATGAAGAAATTGATCCGACACCCATTCATTTAGGTGTTGATGATGGTTCCAAACAAGTCGGGATTGCTTTAGTCCAAGCGTGTAAAACAAAAAATAAACCTGTATGTAAAGGAACCATCGAACTTCGAACAGATGTAACAGAAAAACTATCAATAAGACGAGGTTATCGTCGATACAGGAGAAAACACAAAAAATACCGTCCGGCTCGATTTGATAATCGTTCTTCTTCTAAAAATGTTGGACGGATTGCCCCAAGTATCAAACAAAAGAAGGATTCTATCGTAAGAGTGGTCCAGCAACTTCATAAATGGATCCGAATTGATCATATATGCTTAGAAGATGTCTTAATAGATATTCGTGCATTAGAAGAAGGCTATAAACCGTACAGATGGGAATATCAAAAAAGCAATCGATTAGATGAAAATATTCGAAAAGCCGTGATCATGCGAGACCATAACACCTGTCAGGATTGTGGAGTGACGAATACCCGGATGGAAGTCCACCACATTATTCCTAGGCGATTAAACGGAAGCAATTCTATTCAAAACTTACTAACGCTATGTACTTCTTGTCATGGAAAAGTATCGGGAGACGAGTTAGCTCACAGCAAGAGATATTTTGAAAAAACACATGGAAAACACATCAATTTTAAAGACGCCATGCATGTTATGCAAGGGAAAAACTATCTCCAAAATGGGTTAAACCGTATGGCACCATTATCTCTTACAACTGGAGGGGATACAGCCAATAAACGGTTTGATTGGGAAATAGAGAAGACACATTCAAATGATGCCGTTGTCATCTGTGGAACGAAAGTAACTTCTATACAATGTGAAATCAAAAGTTGGTCGATAAAGCCAATGAAAAAACGTTCGAATAAAAAAATAGAGGCAGCAAATGGTTTTCAGCACCGAGATTTCGTTAAATATTCCAAACGCAATGGCGAAACGTATGTTGCGTATATTACCGCTTTATACCTAGTGAAAAATCAATGTAACTTGACAACGATTGATGGAAAAGTATTAAAAAGATACGGACTTACTAGACTTACTTTATTATGGCGTTTTAATAAAATTTATTGGTTTTAATTCAAACAAGGGAGGTGAATCCTGGTAGCACAATAGGCTAAATGTACGATTTGTTACATTTTTTGTTACCAGGGTTTTTTGTGAAAGTAAAGGTAAGGTCAGGAGATTCGCTATGGTATTATAGCCAACTCTTTATGATCCCTATTGACTTAATCAAAGATTCCAATCCAACAGTGGATTATACAAAGTTGAGCATTGGTGAGGAAATCCGTATTCCAAGCTTTACCACATACCAGCATGTACTCACGAATGGGGATACTGTCTGGGAACTGGCTACTTCACAGCATATTGCTGTGGATGCCTTATTACTCTTAAATCAAACTATAAATCCCAATAACTTGAAGGTTGGAGAAACTCTGACACTACCAAATAGAGTCGTGTCAACGGTTGTTTTAGAGAATGAAAGATATCTATCTTCAGAGTTGTTACGTGATATCAAAAAATTACGTGAAATATATCCATTTATTAAAGTAAATACGATTGGACGATCAGTATTGGGACACCCGTTGACCGAGATCCGATTAGGTAATGGAAAACGTACTATTCACATCAATGCAGCATTTCATGCTAATGAATGGATTACCACTATGGTACTAATGGCCATACTAAATGACTATTTGTTGAGCTTATCAAATAGCAAACCACTTCGAGGGATAAATATGTTGCCATTTTATAATAGTGTGGTTTTATCCATTGTTCCAATGGTCAATCCAGATGGAGTAGACCTTGTGCTCCAAGGACCAGCTGATCGTATCAAAAATGAAGTTGTTCATTTAAATAAAGGCAGTAATGATTTTACTGGATGGAAAGCCAATATTCGCGGTGTGGATTTAAATAATCAGTATCCTGCTAATTGGGAAGTCGAAAAAGAACGCAAGGAGCCCAAGTCTCCTTCGCCTCGAGACTTTCCTGGGAAAGACCCATTAACTGAGCCAGAAGCAATAGCCATGGCGAATCTTGCCAAACAAAACCTATTTGATTGTCTCATAGCACTCCATACTCAAGGGGAGGAATTTTATTGGGGGTATGAGAGACTAGAACCAATTGAATCAGAACGCATAGCTGCTGAATTTGCAAGAGTAAGTGGTTATAAAAGCGTACGATATATTGATAGTCACGCAGGGTATAAGGACTGGTTTATTCAAGAGTTCCGTAGGCCTGGATTTACGATTGAACTTGGGAAGGGAATAAACCCGTTGCCACTTTCACAATTCGATACCATCTATCAAAAGATGCTTGGAATTTTTATTGCGGCCCTTTATATGTAAATTCTTAAATTTCCGAAACATTTTTCTTGTATTTTTTAATCGTAGACAATAAAATTAATATCACTTGAATATAACAAACCAAAAATTCATAAGCCGATTCTTCGGCTTTTTTCCTGTTTAATAGTTAATATTAAGAGATGGTGAAACGTTTTTATAATTTTTTTCGTTATATATAATAAAGGGCAAAGTGGGGAGTGGAATGTGTAGGAGAAAGGTTGTATTCGTCTTATTACAAATATTTATATTAATATCTCTGGTAACCGGATGTACGAATCAACAACCTACAATCCAACCAAAACAGCAAAAAAACAGTAATGATGATCTGAATCCCCCCTTAAAGAAGGATGATCCTATTAAAAAAGACGTTGTACCACTTTCCCTTGCCGAAGGGGAATTTGGAAGCATCGTTGGTTGGCTGAATAATAACACGATTGTTTACTTTACCAATTCAGGCCAAAGCTCCACGGTCTTCTCTTATGAGCTATTTACGGGCAAAAGCACAGTGATTTACGAAAGTGAACATTCGATTATTTCCATTTATCTTAGTGATTCGAAAGAAAGGATTTTAGTGCACACAGCGCCGACAAGTTTTGAAGGTAAGATGACAATCATTGATCAAAAAGGGACGATTTTAGCCACTGAGTCGATCGTTTCTTCTGAAATAACCTTTGCTTGGAATCCATTCAATGAGGATCTAGTGCTCATAACTTCTTTTACAGAAGACTGGAACTTTCAAGTTTCACTATTTGACAGTAACAAACAACAGTTACAGGAACTTTCTGTTTCTCAACCTTTTGCGAATTGGTTATCAAAGGACGAGCTCATTTATTTGAATTGGGATGTGGATACGATTTCCTTGTTTGCCCCATTAATGAAGCAAGGTATTTTTGAAACAAAAGGGGAACTACTACAGCAGGATGATCAAAGAATATTTCAATTATATTCATTTAATAAATTGATGGCGACAATATCGGTAAGTGAAGATAAGGAAAAGGCGATTTATTCATTTTTTACTAATAAGCTTGAGCCAATCGAAACAATTACCATTCCCCACCTTACTAAATTTTCAGACTGGCTAGTTCCATTTCATGATGTGAATTTTAAGCAAATGCTTTTTTATACTTTAAGGCCACTTATAAGTGGAGAAGCTGATTCGTATAATAAAGGCTTTGATCTTGTAGCGTACCAGCTTGGGGAAGGCAAGGAACACGTAATCATGAAAGGCCTAGAGAATAAGCCAGTTAGTTGTTCACCAAACGGTGAGTACTGTTTATTTGGTTTCCAGTTTGAAGATATTATTGACTTACAAGCGAAAAAAATGATTGAGCTTGTAAAAGAATAAAAAAGAAACGGGCTGCAGTGTGATGAACGCAGTCCGTTTCTTTTTGTCTTAAGTTTAGTGGGTAGTTGGAAACCCTTGATTTAGGATTGTCATGACCGTAAACCAGCCAATCACAAGGAAGGTTCCACCAGCAAATACTAAACCTAGGAAATTTTTTTCTTTTAAACTTCTAAGAATCCCAAAGGCTGAAAGTACAGTAACTAAAGAAAAGATTATGACCAATCCCATTTGATTGCCCCCTTATTCTAGTTATCATTTAATACTGCATACTCATAATAAACCAGCTTTGTTAAAGGTTAATCCATTGTATGTAATCATAATATTCATACTTATATCTATTTTAGCTGTTTTTCTATTGATTGTCGAGGTTGACATACAAACAGCCTTTCCCTTTTGTTCCATTTTCATGTAAAATAAACCTTATTAATTAGGTGTTGGAGGTATGTTAAGAATGAAATGGCAACCGATTCCGTTAGGTCCCTTGCAAACAAACTGTTATATTATTTCAAAGGGGAAATCCTGCCTTATCATCGATCCAGGTGAAGAGGGAAACAAATTAATTCAAGTGATTAACAATTCGAAATTAAAACCCCAAGCGATTCTGCTGACACATGCTCATTTTGATCATATTGGCGCGGTGGACACAGTTAGGGATCATTTCAGTATCCCTGTCTATATTCATAAAAAGGAAGCAAACTGGTTATTAGATCCAGATTTAAATGGCTCTAACTATTTTATGATTGGCTCGTCTATTACCGTAAAAAAGGCGGACTACTTTTTTGAGCGTGAGGGAAAAATGACAATTGGTGATTTTGAGGTTGGTATTTTTGAAACACCAGGACATACACCAGGAAGTGTATCCTTTTATTTTGAACCCCTCCAATTGGTAGCCACAGGGGATGCCCTGTTTAAAAGTGGCATTGGTAGAACAGATTTACCGGGCGGAAACGAGCAGCAACTTCTGCAAAGCATACATAAAAAATTATTAACCTTGCCAGAGGAAACCCTAGCATTACCAGGGCATGGACCAATAACAACTATTGGCGATGAAATGAATTCTAATCCATTTTTGAACGGTTTTTAAAAAATAATGAGTGAAAAAATGATTGAGTATATTAAACAAAGAATTAGTGGTTCACCGCTAGACTTGATTAGCTATGCTGATTTTATTGAAGCTGCTCTTTATCATCCTGAGTTTGGTTATTATATGAAAGATGCCATTAAGATTGGGCGTGAGGGCGATTTTTATACAACGAGCAATATTTCGAATCTTTACGGACGCTTAATGGCAAAATGGTATAGCAACTTAGTGATCGAGCATGGACTCCCTGCTAATGTTTGTGAACTTGGAGCAGGTACAGGGCGTTTTGCCAAATCGTTTATTGAGGAGTGGCAAAATAGTAGTTCTCCACCACTTTCTTATACATTGGTGGAAACAAGTCCCTATCATCGCCAGATTCAAAAAGAGACCTTAGCAGAATTTTTGGAATTACCTATCATACAGGTTGAAAATATGGAGGAAATCAAACGATTTAAGGGATTGATTTTTTCGAATGAGCTCTTTGATGCACTCCCTGTTCATGTTATCCAAAAGGTAAACGGTGATCTTTTTGAGGTGATGGTAACAAGTAAGAATAATCTTTTTATTGAAAAGTTAGTTCCGCTATCGAATAAAAAAATTCTGGATTTTATAAACAGTCATCAAATAAGACTAAACGAGTCACAACGGTTGGAAATTCCTTTAGCTATGATTAACTTGATTTCATCAATGGCTGAATGTCTTGAAAGAGGGTTAGTAATAACAGTAGATTACGGATACACAAGTGATGATTGGCAAGAACCGTCCAGAAACAATGGTAGTCTAAGAGGTTTTCACAAACATCAGTTAATCGAAAATGTACTGCAAAACCCTGGGGAAATTGATATTACCAGTCATGTCCATTTTGATGTAATCATTAGGGAGGGAGCAAAAGTAGGTCTTGCTTATATTAACAAAATAAGACAAGATCAATTTTTACTTTCGCTGGGGATATTAAATGAATTACAGAATAATTATGATACTAATCCTTTTTCAGAAATAAGTAAACGAAATCGGGCAATTAGGAGTTTGCTTATGCCAAACGGGCTTAGTCCATTTTTTCATGTTATTGTGCAGCATAAAGGACTTGAGGATATTTCCTCTGACCTCATAAAAAAAATATAAACAAAAAAGCGCTGGAGTAGACTCCAACGCTTTTTTGTTCGGCGTTCAGCTGCAGCCCCTGGTCAAGGCGCTTCCGCTTTTGTTTATTAATGACCCGCCCCTGGTACCATCAAAAAGGTTGTGTAGTAGGTAAAACCTGCAAAGAAAACCGTTAGATAGGCACCGAAGATGTAAAGATACATACGTTCGGACAATTTTAAGTAACTCAATAATACGAAGAATCCTGTCTGACCGAAAAAAATTAAGGACATAGCGTTCATATCACCTAAATAAAACATAACGGCGAAAATTCCCGTCCAAAATCCTAACACTCTGTACATACGATCCAACGGTATCACCCCTCTTGACCCTTTTGTCCACTATTACATAATTATAAATTAATCGTCATCTAATTGTAAATAAATAACTATTAACTTGTCAGGACAGCTTGGGGTTTTAATTTCGAATTGTTAATCACTTGAATTAATTTGTTTCCCTCTT
>Ga0181465_100695_pt1 | contig 14137 bp, 12 predicted proteins | sample InSIn3gowninarea_FD_119076 | JGI IMG/M metagenome (GOLD analysis project Ga0181465, IMG submission 119076) | Clean room microbial communities from NASA Spacecraft Assembly Facility at Jet Propulsion Laboratory, Pasadena, California, USA -... ... | reverse complement strand
CCGTCCACCCTTCGAGACCAGTATGCTCATCCCACCCCTCCCTAATACACGTACTCGTCTCCCTCGCCTTCTTCACACAATCATTCAATCCCACCCCACCCTGCCACCACGTCCCCGCAACTTTCATCCGGCCGTCAAATGCACTCACCATAGCCCTGTGGATGCGCGCCATGTCGTCGCGATATCCGACTTGATATTGGGGGATTGCGTTGCGTTGGAGTTTTGCTTTTGCGAGCAAGGGTTCGTCTGTGATTTTGAGATGGCGCGCAAGGAGGGATTTTGCTAGGATGATGGCGTCATCTGGGGACGGGATGTCGGACGGACTCCAGTCGGACCACCAGTGCCCGCCGAGCATTACGGTGAGTTTTGTGCCGGGAGCTGTGTCTTGGCCTATTTGGATGGTTTGTGGGGTCGAGGGAATTGCTTCGTCCACGCGGGACTGGGCTTCGGTGGATGTCATGTTTTTGTGGCGGATTGCGAGGTCGATCCAGGCTTTTCGCGCGGTTTCGAGGGTTACGGTTGGGTTGGGCAGGTGCCAGGGTTGGATGGCGAGTTGGGTTGCGGAGGGGCCGCGCGGGCCGGCGGTTTCGGAACTGAAGATTACGCCTAGGCCGCGTTCGGGGTTTTGGTCGATTGGGATGGATTGTGGGATTAGGTAGCCGAAACCTCGCGGGATGGGGAGTGTGGGGTTTTGATAGTAGAGGTTTACGACCATTACGTTTACTGAGGTTGGGCGGTGAGTCAGGGCGTTGAGGAGGTCGGGCGGGGTTGAGGTGGGAGATGCGGAGGCTGAAGTTGAAGTTGAAGATTGTGTTGTCTTTGTGGTGGGCTCTTGTAGGATGCTGTGAAGGGCACCGGGGCCCAATGAGGAGACGACATAGTCGTATTTCATCGTTTCTGATTCAGAGTTTCCTTTTGTCGAGACCGTGAACTTCCGGTTTGACTTTTCGAATTCAAGGTGTTGAACAGGCGCTGAGGTTTGAATTGTGACGTTTGAATTCTTGCGAAGCTCCTTCTCGAGTAACGTTGAAAGTTGTTGGAGGCCATTGACGAAGGTATAGATGCTCATTCCTGCAAATCTCCTTTGCAATGTCTGGTAGAACCTTTCATCGCCGTTATCGTTGATATAGCGATTGTGATAGCGTACCCAATTGTAAGATAAGAGATTTTGCTGGCGGACGAACAGCTCTAATACTTCCGTGTTGATTCCATTACCGTCCTGATCACGACCTTCAAAGTACCAAAGCATTGGAAGCAGCGTACGAGCACTCAATTTGTAGATATCTCCGGCATAAATACCATGAAACAGAGCCGAGAGGAGATTATCTGCTACGGCCTTCCCATACCTTCTTGATATGAAATCGCCTACTGATTCATCTCTTGTATTGGGAGCTCGACATTCGATTGAAGGTTCGGAAAGCACTGCCGGCAGCACACCATTGAAGATGGGCTCAGTCAGGACCGTGTACAGACCACCGAAGATTGCTGCTAGAGTACCACTTCCAGACGGGCCAGGCATTCGGACGAGGTGGTCGGGATAGTAAATATATCGATTGAGAGCGGCAGGTGACGTGCGAGAGAAGCCGAGTTCACCGATGTGATCGTGTCGTATAGAGAGCTTGCTGAGCTACAGATCATGGTTAGTGCTTAGTGTTTCTATTGTAGGTCTTGGTCCATACCAGCTGCAATGTCGCTTCGCCAGATCCTCTCAGATCTGGGCGAAGCGTCCGGGGGCCCCATTCGAAGAGGACCTTTCCACCATCTACCTCGACATGCTCTGATTCTATCCAACCTCCAAGTCTGTCTTGTGCCTCATAGATGGTGATCTTCGCATTAGGGATTTCATTGGCAAGGTTGTAGGCTGTTGCTAGGCCAGTAATACCCCCTCCTAGTATAGCTATATTCTGGGCGTGTGGATTCGGTGAGGCGCGAGGGGTGTATGCCCCAAGCAACACGCTATCATCTGGCTCAGGAATACTGTTCAGTCGGAAAGTGGACTTCGAAAACGGACGAAAATGTGAATGCCACGCAGTTCGTGGCAGCACAAGCTTCACCGCATTGTGAGGGCTCCCATATCGACATGCAAAGCGCATCTCCAAAGCAGCACCAGTGTAGACATGAGATATGAAGTGCTTGAGGCTTGACAAGAATGTGTGGTTACTACACTTCGATGACGCCAATTGTTATTAGACTGCTGATCAGGTCATATATATAACCCTAACCCTGGTATGGATTTCAAGCAGGCTTCAATGGATCAAGCAAGATCGAGATGAATTTCTGCATTTGTAGGAAGCAAAGAGTATCCGTTACAAGTCACCTACGAGTCGGCTAGAGAAGTTTCATCAAGCAATGTCAAAAAAAGATAATCATTCTGTCAATTCTACCCACTCAAGCTCTCCCAAACATCCTCTGCCACATGGGTGATTTTGGACTATCCGCATCAAAATGTGACATTTGCGCTGTGATGATCGGCTTCGGCTTGAGGAGTTGCTTGTTCGCACTGTCCTTCTTGACATGCAGTGTTCGCTTCGAGCTGACCACCTTTGAGTCTTGAGATTCCTCACTCGACCGTTGTAGTGTTTGAGTTATTGAAGGGAAACCTTTTTCAAGATCCGTGTTCACAGTCTGTTTAGTCTGGGCGGTTTTTCTCATAAAGGGTTGCCCACCACCGCCAGCCTTTGGTGAGCTTGGAGAGCGAGCTCCAAACGACATTCTCGCTGGTGTTCGTGGTGTCATAGCTTTGACTGCAGTGGACACTCGTGATGCTGTACGTCGAATCGACTGGCCGACCTTCCATTGGCGTTGCTTTGCGAGGAAGAAGAGAGCCGATAGTGTTACTGTTTTCAAATTAATTCCCGAAAGACCGTAGTGGAAAACGATAGAACATACCTGCTCCGATTACCACCACAACTACCACAACTGCGATCGCAATGATAGCACCTTTGCTGAGGTTTGCTGAGCTACTTGCTGATCCGTCGGCGCCAGTTCCTGCTGCGCCAAGGTTGCTGTTCGAGTAGCCATCAGCCGCCCCGCCATCGCCACTCTGGGCAAATACGATTGAAAAATGTAGGAGTATTGCTAGCAATACCGGCGCTGGGTGCCAATCGTTCGTCCAATACATGACTGTCGTAGCGGATTACAGTCTCCTGCTATTGTGAAATAGTGGACAATGAAGAGGCTGAGCTCTACGAGCTATGTTGAGTATAGTCGTTGAGGTATTGCAAGACTTGGTGGATATGCAGTAGAGAAACGTTCAAGATGCACGAAAGTTGAGACTGCCTGTACACGAGCCGGTCACACTTACCTATACATACGAGCCGTTGTCTAAGTAAGACTCAGCGAACGCGCCCCAGTTGCCCGTAGCTGACTCTTCGGCGCGTTCTGGTACACGGCAATGCATGCAGGCCAGCGTGTGCCAGCCGATCCCTATGCAAGTGGATCAACTCGGCAACCAAGATGACTGATTGAGGAGCGCATGCCATGGCTCATGAAACGCAAGACAATATTGATTGGAGGTAATGGAAGAGGTTGTGAAATGTGAAACGAGTTGCCGCCGACACAAGGCTGGTGTGTTCGTAAATGGTGCAGTGCATTAGCCGCCGGCCTCAGCCAATCAGAATGCAGAACGAGGTGCTGTCGAGTGATGGTCACGACCATTATTGTGCTAGGTACTTGTGTCACTGTACGGTTACGACTGACTTGTGCGAGTCTCTGCAAGGACCCTACAAGGGCGTGAAGTAAGAGACGGCTGGGCCAAGTCCGTGTTTTCACAGAACATGAAGGAGATATGCGGAACATTCGTGTTGTGAGCAGCGTGCAAAGGTTGTATATGTACAACCACCCCGATGCTCTAGACGTAACACTATTCTAGCTCGTCAGCTCAACCATTGATTGAATAAACAAACAGTATCTCTCAGACTCATGGGCGGTATGTACTATCTACGTACTTGTGTCGTTGACTACAACGTCTCCCACCCTCCAGCATTTACGTCTCCTTCCAATTTCCTAGCAATAGCACTCCAAACACTGCCATTCAACATAAGCCATACATCTCGAACGAGCTTGTCATATCGCTTTTGATTCAAGATCAACTGATGCTTAGTCCGCAGTCCTTGATCTGTCTCGCCATGCTTGGTCAAGTACGGAGCATGGAAGAACGACCCATGAACGGTAGTGGTGTCTGCAAGTGAAATGCCCTCCTGTCCTTCCTGCATTCTTTCTATTTTCTTGACGTCTTTGCGCACATCCAGCAGCACAATGTTACATTTGCGGATGAAGAGATATATGCCGATCGGTGCTGAGCATCCTTCGATATGGTGATTGCAACCTCCCCGCACCTTATCCTTCATGCAGCACGACGCTTGCGAACAGAAGATGTCTCCACAAAAGAGGCATAGCGCAGGATCTGTAAGCTCCTTACCTGTCGTTGGGCATTTTCGCTTTTGACATTCCTCGATGAGGACATCGTAGTATTGTGGTAAGCCTATAAGCTCGAGCGGCGTAGGATGAAGCAGTCGGATTGAGTTCGATCGCTGTGCCACATTCTGTCTAGCCCAGGCACTGATCCAGCCTTGTGCAAGGTTTGGTAATGCTGACTCGACCGTGAATTCGGAGAAGCTGCTCAATATGGTAGCCAGGTCTGGCAATTTACATAAGCCTAGGAGCCGGTCTAACTCGGATTTACCCACGAGTGCAGGGGCGGTTGGAAAGTCAACTCCATGCGCCACGTGAAGGAGCAACACTGCTTTCCGCATGAATGCTAGAGCATAGGTCCGCATCGCTCGAAATAGCGGTTCGACTTCATTAACAGGCAGTAGTGGTTGATTTGCTGTGTCGTGCATCGAGGAGGTCAGCCAAAACACGAAGCCGGCGAGCGCCCTATATTCTTCTCGAGACAAGCTTGCACTGCGTGGTGTGGAAGGATCTCTTGGTGTGAGGCTTCCAGTGTCTCTCGTCGAACTCCTAATTCGTAACCACCAGATGGCAACGCGTATGACTTCTTGTGTCAAGCAAAGGCGCAACAGATGAATGATCGGCGCCCCTTGCATGGGTGCGTAAATCATCGACTGTTGAACGAAAGTTGCAAATCCGTCAGATTCGAGTAATGATCCTACGGTACGATCGGGAAGTTGTATCCCAAAGAGCTTGGCTGACATCTCCTGGACAACATACTGGTAGGGAAGGTCAGGTCCCTCGCTCTGATCGATCATGACCATGGCAGCCGCGTAAGCATGAATCGAGTGTGACATGACCTGCAAATGGGTCAGGGTTTGGGCCGAGATCCCGTCGACCAAACAGATGGCAGAATTGGGTCGTCCTCGGTGGGCTGTCTCTACAGCAGTAACTGCGTTCGTAAAAACCGTAAATAGTGTTGTGACTACCTGCCGAGTGGAAGAGGCTGCTTTAGGTGTAGAGCCGCGCGCAATCTCCAAGGTACTCCGAAGGCGTGTGTAAATCTTCGAAAGCTCGACCAAAGCTTCCACAGCTGGGGATGACACTAAATCTGGAAGTCCACCAATCTCTGCCATCGAATGCACTAATGGTGTCATTCCATTCGTGGTGAATATATGCACTGTGTCAGCATAAAATTGCTTCTCTACATGGGACAAGTGGGTCGATAATGTCCCCTCTCTTTCCAGTACCTCGAAACTCTTTCTTGTCGCCGGTAGTGTTTCCTCCAAAAACATCTCGTAAGATGATTCAGATTGCAGAGAGCCCGGGTACGACTGTTCAGAATGCTTGTACAGAATTGGCAAGAATGCATTGGCCAATGCTTTACATAGTGGACATACGAATTCGTTCTGTGAAATTCGCTCCGGCTGTCGTCTGGATATTTGGAGGGCATGTCTTTTGCGTACCGAATCATAATAGTTCTCGAAGCAGCTGTAGTGCATAAGATGTCCACAGCTTGTGGACAGTGGCTCTTTATTAGTGGATCCCTTAGGCCAACCTTTGCTCAAGCCTCGACGGGTATATATGCTTTCTGTACCATCGGACGCATATCGCTTGATGTGTTGCTCATTCGCGCCAGAAACACCGAAAGGTCTGAAGTCCTCGATAGATTCATCTAGATTTTCTGGACAGACAAGTATCTCCTGCGCAAAATCGGCATTGTCTCTTGGAGTTTCCCTGAGTAGATGAGCATCACTAAACATGGCGAATGCCCCGAAAAATCTGGTGTTGTCCATTTCCTCACGACATTGTATACATACGCCAGCTGGAAATTTCCATAGCCTTGTCTCAGTGGATTCTAATAGTTCTGATTCAGTGTCACCCATATCATCATCACCCCAATCCGTCATTCCTTGGTGATCCATAAAGCTCTTCTGTTGTTCATGCATCTGAGCCATGATACGAGCCTTTCGTTCCATGGCTTGTTTTTTCTTAGCTTCAACATCAACATCTAGGTTTGCCGGCGATGATGAGTCAAATCGAGCTGCGAGGAAGTCGAGGTCCTTGGTCGCTTCTGAAAACACTGCAGGCCACTGTCTGTTAAAGATCCTCAGTATATGCTTCACTTTGCTTCTGCAGGACACATATTCTTCTGCTAGCCATATCCTGTGAAGCGCGGTCACGACCGTGAGACCTCGTTCTCCAATACGCTGTGTGAGTGCGTTTTTAATGAAGAGTGACTGGCTCCGAGTCACATCTTCTTCCACCGAATGGTCTTCCATCGTTGCGACCAATGTCAGATGCAGTACGACTTGTAAGAATGATTCAGCCCTGGACGGCGATACCGGGGACGGAATAGGTTTGTTAACCATGTGTTCAAGCATATAACATAAAGTAGTGGTGAAAAGGGGTGTATGGATGACCCCACACAGACACTCGTAGGCTTCGCATCTGATACTATTCAACTTTGGTTCAAGAACAATATCATCCGGCTGTTTATTCAGCTTGCGAGACATCCACGTCTTGTAAATGTTCTCTGCTTCGTCACGCTGATTTTTAGTGAAATGCGAATTGTATGGATCAAGTTCTTGCAGATACTCTGATTTGAGCTCGAAAGTGCCAGAGTCATGTAAGCCTTCCGGTGCCTTGAAGTTAGTCATCGACTCGAGAACTGACTGCAATTGTTCGTGGTCCTGCGATCTTTCTGTCAAACGATTGATCCAATCCGAATACGATAGTGGTTTGAAGCACAGTGTGTGAGCGATATCCTTCCTCAATATACTCAGCTGTGACTCTTCATCATCCAGCATTGAGCCGAGAGAGTCACGGTCTGAAAGCATGTTGATAAGTAGATACACAAAGTCTTCCGCTATGTCAACAAGTTGTCCTTGATCAGCATCGGAATAAGAAGTAAAAGAGCCAGACACCCATGAAAAGAGGCCGAAGCGATCAATCATAGAGGCAAGGACTCTTTCCGGAGAGCAAGCGACGAGCGCGGTCTGGAGAAGGAAAAGATCACGATGATGACCAACGTCTCGATATGTGACACTCCTGTATTGGTTCATTTGATGTCTGAGGCTCATGCCGTTACGCACCCACATATTGGCTCTCATCTGCGCAAGCCAGGCGCACACTCGCAATGGATAGTCGAAGAGTCCTAATAAGGCGTCCTCTCCAGTCTCGTAAAGATGATGCAACGGAAATCGACGATGCGACGGAGGGCTTGCGTTAAAGCGAGAGACGAGTTCGTCGGCGGCCTCTTGCAGTACTTGTATTGTTCGGAGGAAGTCTTTGCCGTTTTCCACGAGCCACGATAGTGTATAATGGAGTGGATGATGAAAGCTGAGAGTGCCCTGCTCTACGACAAACTCCACTGTTTTGAATAGCCGAGAGCTTCCTGGAAAAGGTCCAATGATGTGGAATTTGATGAGCTCTTTGACCTCACTCTGCTCGAAACGCCGGCTATCAAGACCACTACAGACGAGAAGTGTAGTGATGCAAGTCTGTCTGATGGCATCGCTCAAGTACTCGTCAAGTGCTTGAGCACTATCCACGCCCTTATATGCCTCTGTCACTTGTCGACAGAGCTTGTTAATCTCTCGCGTGAGAAGGGACGCACTTATCCATGCATCAGTCTCGTATTCAACATGCTCGCCGATAGCCCTGACGTTTGGGCAGATCCCTTGAGACAGTTTGGCGAGGTCGAGATATTGGAGCAAATACCGTTTTTCCAGTCGGACACGCTCTTTGATTGAGGGCGTCGCCAGAAAGTAACCTAGATCATGAAAGAACTGGTATAGTCTCCGATTGGCGACAGACCCAGCATCGAAGCCTAATGTAGCATCGGGATCAACTTCTTCAGGGTATCCTACCTGCCTCGTGGTCAGGAAAGTGTACAGAATGGCCATAAGATTTGTGAGGAAGTTGCCCTTCTGTATAACTTCTTCGGCAATAGAAGGGGTGGTCAGAATCTGTACGGACAGATGCAGGACGGAGTGGTCTGGTTCTCTGTCGGCAACTAGATACAGTTGAGCCAACGTCGTGTACAACCCAGCAAACCGTAATCCCAGGATACGTTTGAACTGAGGAACCTTGATGACGGTCGAAATCAGGAGGTCTCGAAGACTGACACGCAACTTCTTCCACAGTCGCAGATCAAATAAGATCATCGAATCAAGTCGGATGTTTTTGCGAAAGTCTTCCCAGACAGGTAATTGCCCTTCAATGGACTTGCCTTTGATGTGTGATAATGCTCTCCAATGCGTAGATTCTGCTTGATTCTGTCGAGCAGACGGCGCACCATGGATACCTGGCGTCCGCGGGACATTCCGAAAATTCGCATTCTCCCCTTGACTTAACGAGGCTGAGGTATGGCGTGACAGATCATCAGCTGTAAGGGCAATAGCAGGCTCCGTGTCCAAGGCTTGTTGCACGGCTGGGAGCGGTGGTGGAGGAGGAGGCGGCATGGTGTCTTCGGCATCCATTCTTTCATTTGCGTCCAAGAAGTCATTGTCACCATCAGTGTCCATCTCATCCGCATCACTAATGATCTCCCCATGGCTTCGGGTAGTAGCATTCTCATTGGGCTCTATTATACTTCCAGTCATACGCGAATCCAGTTGCTCATAATCTTCGTCATCTTCGTCATCTTCTTCTTCTGCATCCGACAGGTCTGCACCGTCGACATCGACATCGTCCATATCGTTCTGATCCTCTGCATTCTCAGGCTGCTGATTGCGCTGAAGCAAAATCTGAATTGTGTCTGGAAAGCGGGTTATGAAGACATCCAGAAGACCGTGATCTTCGAGGTCCTCTCTACCAATCCTTGCATTCCAGGCTTGACTGCCAACCCTCCAGATCTGCAGCATTTCTTCGCAAATAGCTTGTCGAAGAAAAGATGCATTTCCTCTCAATACACAGCCAGCAATATCGCTGAGCCATTCTAGTATGGTACCACACATCTGTTCTCGAAAGGTGTCTCGCGCCGAACGAATCGTGACTGTGACTTTGATCTCTTCAATTATTTTAGCACGACGAAGCATTTCTTTGAGATCCCGGGAATGGCTCACGATGCTCCTACCGACATCGTTCGCTTCTTCAGCTTTGACGAGGCCAAATCTCACTCTCTCACGGCAAGCGCGAGCACACTGATCTTGTACCTCCTCTAAGGTATGTTTTTCATCGTTCCACATGACCAGGTTGTATTCTGGATTGGACTCGATATCATCGCCAGTCACGTATGTGTCCTTGTCCAACCTGCTATGAGCCTCATCTTGTTGCACAGACTCGATGGTCTTGCCTGTTCTCAAGTTTTCTGGGGAACATGAGATGACGTCGCAAAAGTAATCCAGAGCACGACCGATCGTAATGTGTACAGCCTGGATAAGATCTTCTGGTATAGCAGGCTCGACCGGAACGAAGCCTGTGGTCTGCTCGATGCTAGAGTGGACTGCACACTTGACGGGTATCTTCCACGCCTCTTCATCTCCGCAATCGCAGCACCCGCTGTTACCATTACTTATCGAAATCTCAAACTGGTGTCCCTCGTGGTTGCTCGCTGTAAAACACCTTGCGCACAAGACAACAGTGGGGTCGTTTGTGCATGTCGAACAGCGATACTTTGCCTCCCCAGCCTTCAATATGTGGCCGCAAGGATGTCCACGGGCAGCTTCTGTATACTCAATCTCCTCGAAGGCCCCCTGCGCTTCTTGCAGACTATACGAGTTCGGGAAGCCATTGGGGAAGAGTTCACGGAGATAGTCTGGTCGATCGTTCGTAAGGGACCGGAAGAGTGTTTCTAGTAATTTATTGCGGGCATCGTTGGTGTATTTGTTATCAAACTGGCGAGGGTGTTCACATAGTGCGTGACAGAGGCGGGGATCTAAATCACGAGCTGTCATGGTGATTCGGTCTCATTGCCACGAAACGATCGAAATCCCATGTCTAGAATCGCCGGAATACATTCTAACGAGTAGAAAGTCACTTGTATTATTGCAGTGTCCAATGATAACAATGAACAATGGGCAAGGATGAGGTCAATCAGGTTGTGTTTGCTCTGTTTGGACAGAGAAGAGCGAAGGACGAACTACGAAATAGGCGAGGCCGCTTACAGTTGTAAAATTGGCGTCGTACTGTTGTACTGCACGTACCCATGCAACGCAATTCAGCCACCGTCAGCAAACTTGGGTATGGGCAGGGGAGAATGAATTGTTGAAGTCGATGGTTTTTTTCTGAGTCTTGACGGCCCTATTCTCAAAGCTACACCCCCACCCCCTTGGTTGCTCATGGAAGACGTCAAGGTCGAGGAGTATGCCAATATCGAGTTCGTTTCACTTGTAGACGACTTTTTTCCCTCAGCTCGTGATCTCCTATAGATGGTCAAACCGGAACACAGTGAGTACGGCCCCCATGAATGCTCGGTGGATGAGAACAGTGGCAGTTGCTTGACGTTCTCGAAATGAATAAAATCTGTACAGTTCTGTTCTTGCGCCAACATTCCTAATAAGCAGGGCGAAACAAAGCTTCGCTCTTACACGAAATCTTTTCAGTGCTCCATTTACTCGTCTTCATCCTCCGGCGCTTGCATATATCTTTGCTTGATATCTGCCCATCGTCGCTGTAGTAGCATCGTCAGTCTTTCTGCATGGCTCACATGTTCGAATAACCTACTCCTCTGTTTATACTGTTCCAGATGGCATCTGAGGTTGTGTCGAAAGCCCTAAGTCTTCTTTTAGCTTCCAGTCTCACAGTTGCACCCATGCTCTTACATCTCAAATGCGAATGCGCTTAGGAACACAGTTGTTAGGAAAACATAGTTTCTTCGGAAAACACCACTGGCAGGGTCAGAATATGAAAGATGAGGATTCGGAGCTCTGCTCACTTGAAAATAGTGTTCGCGATCTTAGGGAAAATGTCAGTCAATTGGTCGAATGCGTTTTGGGGGCTCTCGGTCTTACGATAGGCATCTTGAGGATCTAAGCAGGGAGTGGTTTATGACTGAAGAGCGGCCTTGACAGTAGAGGTGTTGAGATCCTTCTGAACGTCGATATCGTACACACAGGAAGTTCGTTGTAGCTGGAAGCTGCGGAGCTCAACCAATGCGTCTGGGCTGAGAAACAGTTGTATCGGGAAGCTTTGCCGAGCCATCGATATCTCACTTCGTATCTCATGAAAGCCTGCTCATGACTGCAAATGGAGTGTAGGATTTCTGTCTGAGGCTTGATGTTATGTCTGAGACCTTTTGCTAAGTGTCACCAATTAGTTACGTGAGCTGCATCAGTAAGTAAGGTATAGCTGCTGTGCGGGTGTGTCATAACTCAACGCAATCCTGGTCAAAGGCTATACAGCATTTACATTGGTTTCGCTTGAGTCCAGCCAACCGCATACTGTCTCTGCAACATCATCAGCTTGCTCTTTAAAAAAGAATGTCCAAGGTATTGTCTTCCGGGATTCAAACATCTGCAGATGGTCAAGCGATCATTCCTTCCTCAAAGAGAGCAGATGGATCTACACGTAGGGAGATTCGAGTACGACCAGGCTACAAGCCACCAGAGGATGTTGAAAGGTACAAAACTCGCAATCTGGAGGCGCCGCTGATAAGCGGCGCGGCTGGTGTTCCGGGGGTAGACATGACCGAGGACATCAAGCAAGACGTAGAAGGAAAGAACAAGAATGCCAAGAGGCGTGAGGCTGCACGCCGGAAAAGAGGGATGGACTTTCAGCAGGCGCTTAACGATGTTCATGACTCGGTCAAGAGCCTGCAAATCAACGAAGGACAAGTCACTGACCATTCCGGATTGCAGCTTGAGGGTCAAGGACAGGAGCTGGATGGGGAACGCCAGAAAAAGATACGAAACCAGTTGAAAAAGCTTAAGGCGGTCAGAGAGCTCAGAGCAAAGAAGGATGCAGGAGAGAAACTCTCTGCCGACCAATTAATCAAGATCTCTAAGGAGAGCGAAATCATCAGGGACCTTGCGAAACTCGATTATACGGGTCCTGAGCTCGAAAACGAGTCAGCTCGAGATGCAAGTCAAGCTCAAACGGGTGGTAATGAAACTCCCAAGGATTCCGTGTAACATTTGGTGTTGTCGTTCCCAGAACTACACAGCTCAAGAAGGCTGCATTATCGCATGTGAAGTGCTCTTCAACCAATATGCAATACCGCGTCGAGATCGATGATTTGTTCTTCTGGCGTTCCAGAACTGGGCAAACGGCAAGCAGAGATGCTATCATTCCACAGAGTACTGCAGTGTTCGGTTTCCAGTCAACATGCCCTTCTCAACATCTGCTCTGAGAACACGCTCTTGGATTTTACCCTGAAATCATTGCGCTTTCTCAGCCAGGCATCCGAAAACAAATCTGAAGCCTACCTTGGCGAACAGACCTGTGTACATGGCTTTCAGATCCGTGTCCATTGCTAGCATGACGAGATGCTTTACCAAGCTCGAGCGCTGCATGACAAACGTGCGACCAGATGTGTATTGCGTTGAGGCGAGCGGTCTGCTTGGTCGTTGGCTTTTCGCGTCTGGTCTCGGTGCATAGCATGTTGAAACCATACATCGAGGTTACTGCGCTTACTGTAATGTGCGATGCTACAGCAGCTTTGTTGGATATGAATCAAGCAAGCGAGTGCGACATCATCCATGCTAGTGTGAACTTCGAAGATATTCCCTGGCCAAGAGCAGAAGTGTCGTCCTATCCTGCTTGACCATTCTGATCATGATACCGATCTTCGCTTGAGGGACCTGGTAATGCATCAACCCGCAGTGCAGATACTAAACTACCCTCAAGTTTTTCATAGTCTTCAGGTAGTTGAGGTTCAAAGAATGGCAACCAGACCTGATTGGCAGACCTTTCCTTGTCTTGGATTTATGCTGAAGCATTGTTTATACCTCCTATAATCAACCCGGTGGTTAGTGAGGTGGGTGAAGAGTGAGGAACGCTGCCGGTCGTGTATCTTCCTTCACAGTTCATGGTGCCTGCCCCAACACAATTGGCCAAAAGCATCGCTCCTGCCGTTGATATTGCCCTCGGTTTTGACCTTCTTTACGGCCTTCGAGCAATCTCAGATACTCTGTTTTTGCCTCATGCACCTGGTTCAATCTTCAAGTTCGCTTGCATACCCTTATTATCATGACTCACGAAGATCAAGGTTGTGACCATGACGGCGCTGATGAGACTGTGCTCAATGGCCAAGCAGTTTCTCCATTGGTCTGCTCCGGAGTCCAGGATAGTCCAGGGACGCGCATTACAACGGAACTTCTAAATAGAGGCAATGACCGGTCTGAGCAAGGCAGTATGGCACCTCCTTCGAAGGTCTACAGGATGTCACCTCCACGATCAGACACTGTTATGGAGAATCTCTTTTTCACTCATAAGCCAATAAAAGCTCCAGCTGTGATGAAGATATTCCCACGCCCAACCCCAAGGCCGCAGGAGACAAAGTTTCCCTTATCAGCCACACGAACGTTGCGTCCCGGCAACAATGATCTCCAGTCCGGACTAAACCCTCGCAGGTATGTAAATTTTATGGGTACTCGAAGTTGGCTGACACACCACACAGCATCGCGTGCGGATCCAACATGATTAGCACAGCTAACCACAAAGAGGACCCCACTCCCAGCCAGCACATTCGGCAAAGTCGTTCTCCTTCGATCCAGTTTGACAGTCCACACTCAAATCTTCCTCTGCCGGACAATGAACCATATGCCCCAGAACCGCCCAACGTTCCACCGTTATCAGTCCA
>Ga0181465_100487_pt2 | contig 14152 bp, 19 predicted proteins | sample InSIn3gowninarea_FD_119076 | JGI IMG/M metagenome (GOLD analysis project Ga0181465, IMG submission 119076) | Clean room microbial communities from NASA Spacecraft Assembly Facility at Jet Propulsion Laboratory, Pasadena, California, USA -... ... | reverse complement strand
ATAGAAAGGAGGTTTTGTCATTTGAATCATCCAAGAATTGTTCATTTATGTAATGTAAAGGAGGTTGCCCCCTCGAAGAGGCTGAATTCTAAGGCGTTGATCTATATTTTCTATCTTTTCTTGAACTGGTTTCATAACAGCTAATTGGGAAAAGGAGATTGTTTGATGCAGATATACTTGATGATTGATTGATGTTCATGGATCTAGTCTGAAAATTTATGAAACGTGGTCCCTGGAAGAAAGAGAAGGTTGTAGCCTTCAGTAGGCCAGCACCTATGTACTAGTATCTTGGCTAGTACAAGAGCTAAGGGGGTTGTAGCTCCCTTCCAGGAGAAGTTGGAGAACGAGAGAGGGTTGTAGCTCTTTGCATACTAGTAAAGGACTGCACCAATACATTGTAAAAAGAAGTTTCTAGTTAAAAGAAGATAGAGACGAATTGCAGGAGGTGGTTTTCACCCACATTGGGTTTCCACCTTATATCTTGTGTTCTTGTGTGTCATTGTCCTCTGCTCTGTTTTACTGTTTCTAGTTACCGGTTATTTGATTATGATATACAGATTAATAATCAACATATGAAAGATAAAGTAAATAATAAGTTTGCATTGTATACATGGGTTTTCTTCTACATAATTGCATATATACGTAGTTTTAATTAACTGAAGTAGCATATATCATCTGGATTTGAAAAAGGAATATTTGACTTGATAATACTGATTCACCCCCCCTCTCAATATTATTTCCAACAATATTCGGTAGATATGTACCAAAATTTGAGCGCGGATAGATCCTAGCTGAAGCACATGGAGGGGTTGCTGGCGAACATTATGCGGGCCGCACCACAACCCAGAAGATTCTTCGCGCCAGATTATGGTGGTGCACTTTACATCAAGCTTCGAAAGAATACTATTGGGCTTACATTGTATGCCAACGGACAGGCAAACCATCACGGAGGGATGAAATTCCTCTGCAACCATAGATGACGCTACAACTATTTGAGAAATGGGCAATCAACTTTGTCGGGCCTATTGAACTGTGAGGAAAAATGGGGGCACGTTATATCATCTCTTTGATCGAATATCTGACGCGATTGGCAGAGGCGCAACTAGTTAAGGATTGCATGGCTGCAATAGCAACAATATTCTTATTCGAGATGTACTGACCAGGTTTGGCTGCCCCAAAATTCTCATGAGTGATAGTGGAATGGATTTCCTGAATGAAATGATCAGTGCACTCACTGAGGAATTTTAGATATATCACCAACAGAGTATGCCCTACCATCTGCAAGAAAATGGGACCGTCGAGGCCTTCAACAAAATTTTGGAGACCACATTGACTAAGGTCTGTAATGCTCAATGAAATGACTGGGACTTGTGCATCCCTGTTGTGCTATGGGCATACCGAACTATGTGCAAGAAGCTGACAGTCTAGACATTGTTTCGTTTAGTCTATGGCAAAGAGGCCGTTATGCTTTTTGAATATATTGTGCCTAGTTTATGGATCGCGACACTCACAGGTATGGCAGACTGTGGGGCGTTGGAAGAAAGGCTCACATAGCTAGAAGAATTAGAGGAGGAATTCTTCTTGGCTAGATTCCATCATCAGGCACAAAGACAACATGAGAAAGCATGGCATAATCACCATATCAAGGTGCGCACCTTCAGGGAAAATGATCTAGTATTGCTTTATGATAGTAAGTTTAAAAAATTCCCAGATAAATTGCACATGCATTAGTTGGGACCCTATGTTGTCAAAGAAGTTACCGATGGGGGTGTAGTTCATCTAGCTAAACTCAATGGAGACCCCTTCCGAAGTAGAGTGAATGGTAGTCACCTAAAGCTCTACATGGGCGGGCCGACTGCCTGACTAGCTGAAGAGAGGATAGTCTCACCGCTCAACCCAGTTGGAAGAGAGCATGGGATGATAAAGAAACCTGGGGGACAGATGCGTGAGTACTATGGTGGACGTACATGTGACCAAACACAAGGATCACGGTTGTGAAAAAAGGATCACACAGATGCGGTGATACAAGGAATGATGACCGTTGATATCACTCTTCATGACAAGATGTCTACATTATGGAAAAAGGGAGCGGGCAGTGGGCAATTGAGAGAAATAGTACGAGCCAAATATGAAATGAGCTACCACAGAGTTTACACGAGTAGTTTGCATGTGCAGGAATAGGCAGTAAGCAGTAAATTTGAAATTTACATGGCTTATAAATTACAGAGGCAGCCTACACTTCGGGAACACATATGACATTGTTCATTAGCTCTACACAAGACATGTGCCCCACGATAGTGATCTAGTCGATGGAGAAGCAGGACTCTCTAAGGAGTATGGCATTGACCACTGTGGGTGTCCCGCAGGTTACAACATCATTGGTAGGGGATGTACCAAAAAAGAGGGAAGACGATGCAGAATTGGTCCGGATGTCATTGCCTCGCCCAGGGACAAGCCAGGGCACTATGACCGAACAACGAAAGGATGGAAAGACGATTACCAAGAGTAGATAGGTAGTTAATAAGCCGTATCTCATGTCCCTCGAAGATTTGGTTCTTGCGGACAGCAGCCAGGGTCTTTCAAAATTGCAACACAAGCTGGAGCAGATGGTGCGAAGAGAAGAGATGAAGGTAGGAAGTGGCTACAGTGGTATAAGGAGGTCCAGTATGCGCCTTCCCGCTCATGTTAAAATCCTGTGATGGGGTGTTCTGTGTTAACCGAGCAGAGCAGAATGAGCATGATCGATTGTGAGAGGTGGTAGAAACACTGAAGTAAGAGTCGGATGAAGCGTTGTAGGAGATAATGAAGGAGCAGCAGGAGGACGAGCGCCACTTAAAGGAAGGTGAACTGGAATCCAAGGCAGAGCATTTAGCCATGCCAGCAAGTGACTTGGGATGAGTCACAATGATTGTGTTGGGGGACTGTTGGGTAGCAGAGTCCCATGTAATGGTTTTGGGGTAGAAATCCCAAAAGGTAGGATTAAATTATTGTAAAAAATCTGAAGTATGTGGAGCATGAAGTATAATAGGATTGAGTCAAAGGGAAGTCTACCCGAAAATAATGTAAAGGAATATAAATAGAGTTGGCTTGTGCAGGGATCACATACCAAGGAAGGGTATAAATAGAGTGCGGCTCTATGAGGGAAAGGCAGTTCTGGATTTGGAAAAGGACGGAATGTAATGGGTTTTTGAGGAAGATAGTCTGAAAGCATCTGTAAGTCCCAATCAAGGGTTGGGGTAGTAGATAGAGGCTCTGCAGTTGTGTGCACAGAGGCCTGGAAAGTTCGGAGTTGTGTGTGCGGGCCCCTGTAGTTGAGTGCACATAGCAGATCTGAATGTGTTGAGGATAAGTGGAAATAAAGATAAGTTTCTTCTAAAATTCTATACTCCTTTTAAGCTGTCACGAATTTGAGTTTCATAATATCTGTTTAATCTGCTTATTGCATGAATGAATGTAAATCTGGGTTCATTCTAATGCACGAATCAGTTGTGATGCTTAAATGTTTGTTTAAAGATTCTATTAAGTTGTAGCTGCATCCTCCAATAGAATAACACACTAATAAGAAAAATATAATCAATCTGGATCTGTGTGAATACTAAGCAGCGCGAAGCTTTAAACCAGTGCGTGAAACCTCCAGACCACACCAAGACATCCCTAGGGTGCAGAAACCTGGTTCCATCACCCTCCCCTGCTACCTCGGGTGAGACTTTAGTCTTCGTTCCACGGGCTGTTGCTGAAAGGGCAGGTAGCTGCGGGATTTGTTTGGCTAAATAACTCTTCCGAACCTGGGTCAGGCCCATATAAGGCAACAATAGTGCTACAGACTTTGTGTGAACATCAGCTATATAATATGTTCATCAAATGTAAATTTTACTAAGATAAGATACATTATTTTGGGCATGTGATTTTAAAAGATGGGATAGCAGTGGATTCTGAAAAGGTGAAAGTCAATATTAATTGGCTAGTTCCAAAGGATGTGGCGGATATATGGTAATACATGGGTATCATTGGATATTATTGTAGATTTATAGAGGAATTTTCTATCTTGGCATACTCTGTAACCTCATTGCAGAAGGAAGGGTGAAATTTGAATGAATGCAAAACTGTGAGGAATTTTTTGACAAATTGAAATATTTACTTACTATTGCCCTTGTGCTAAAAATACCAGATTTCGATAAGGATTTTGCAGTATGTATTGATGCTTTTGTTCGATGGGATTAGAGGTGTACTTATGTATGAAGGAGATGTATTGGCTTATAAATCCTATAAACTAAAATAACATGAAAGAAATTATGTAGTTTACTATAGGTTTTAACCCTGTACAAAAATTACTTGCAAACAAATTCTTAAAAACATAAAATATACAATCGCGAGAAACAAAAGACCAATACATAGAGATTTTCCCATGGATCCCAAAATTAGGACTAACATATTGTTTTCTCATTATATTCATTTCAATGTTACAATACATATATATACATGTCGAAGCACTCATAAACCCCAATCCATTAACCTTGCATTAGAACACAACCGTAGTTCCCTTGACCATATCTAAAAAATACCATGGGCAGAAAACCATCATGCCCAAAATCATGTGCAAAATCCATGCACAAAACCATAGATAGGTTCGCCCACCTAATATAGGGTCCAAAAATTATTTTCTTAGTGTGTTGCTCTATACCCCGTGCAGTGGGGTTACCACCCCCTTAACATATCCCGACAGGGGGGACTGTGCCCCCTTGTGTGAATCCCCTGCTGTGCCTGACTCAATGAACAAGTGGGGCTATTTCCCTCCCTATGACCCCCCACACATGCAATTTGTCATGAAGATAATATAACGCACACCAAACATTTACAATGTTGAGTTGGATGTAGTGTTCCATGCACTTAAAGTGTGAATACATTATGTAATTGGATTTTTTTTACCTTAGCTACTAATCATGTAAGCCTAAAATATGTTATCATTCAACTAGACATGAATCCTGGGAAGGCTAGATGAATATCCTTCCTGAGTGAATATGATTTTGACATAAAGCATATAAAGGGGAAAGAAAAAAAGGGGAAAATGCGCTAAGTCAAAATTTTAAACATGTGTATGAACTGATAGTTATTAAAATTGAGAAAAAATTCATTGAATAGATTAACGAGGCAACATTAGAAGATCAAAATTATAATAATATATGTGAAAATATGAAAACTAAAATTAATCAAAGAAATAGTCAAATTATGTAATTAGTAAAGTTGATTATTGACATACAAGGATAACCTTTATGTTATGGTTGTAGATAAAATTAAATCATTTATATTAGATGAACACCATCAAAGACCCTTTACAGCCCACCAGGGCTATCAAAAAATGATAACTGATCTTTAAAAATAACTCTTTTGGATTGGAATAAAGAAGGACATTGTTGAATACTTTGCAAGGCGCCATGAATGTCAAAAAGTTAAAGAGCAACAACAACACCCAACTGGATTATTGAACACCCTACTTGTACCAAAGTGGAAATGGGGGTGATTTCATTAGAATTTATTATTGGATTACCCAAGACATGAAAGGAACATGATTCTAATAAAGTGGTGGTAGAAAAATTATCTAGGGCTTCCCGTTTTATACCTGTTTAGTCTACTTATAGGGATATATAGGTCGTAAAAGTATTCATTGAAGAAATTTTCAAACATCATGGTGTGCTAGAGACAATTATTTCATATAAAGACACAAAATTGACCTCAATTTTTTGGAATGCATTATTTATTGGGATGAGGACACAACTAAATTTTAGTACTCCATACCATCCACAAAAATATGGGAAAGCAACAAGGTTAAGAAAGTCCTTGAGGACATGCTGTGCATGTATGTAATGAACCAACCCACAAAATGGGAGGACTATTTTCACTTGGTAGAACTTTACTATAGAAATAGCTACCAAGCATCACTCAAGATGAGTCATTTCGAGGTTTTGTATCCATAGGGGGCTTCGCTCAATGAACCTGTGACATATCACTTGAATTTGTGGCATACTAAATAATACCCTTAATTTGACTAGATATTAGAAAATGCCTCTAAAATCAACATTATTTAACCCCTACAGATATGAACCCAATATACCTTCCCAATTTAGAAGGTCCCTACTTTCATTATATATTGTAGGTATTCATTTTTTCATTAACATTGTTTATACCCATTTATATTTTCTCATTAATTTTGAGCTACTTTTTCTATACCTTCCAGTATAAAAACCCTTTACCCACTATTATTTGATCAATATATTATATCATTTTTTCTTCAATACATATCCCCCAATATGAATGCATGTGATATGCTATTTCTCCCCTAGTGAACACCTTCTGTTTTAATGGAAGGAAGTGCCATTTTCCTTTAAGTTGGAGTCAATATGAGGATAGGATTATGCTATGGCTAGATCTATTATATAAAATGAAACAAATGGTGAAAAAATCAGACAAAATATAAAAGCAACGTTGGATGGAGAAAAACATTTTGCAGATTAAAAGAGGACACATGAAGAGTTTCAAATGGGTGAACATGTTTATATTAAATTATGACTGGAAAAGAGTTCCCAAAAATTGAGAAGTTGTTCTAAATTGGCCCCACTCCTTTCTCGATCTTTTGAGATAATAGCGAGGGTAGGGAAACCCTCGCTATTATGTGCAATGAGATAGTTGATTTTAAATTTTTCGTTATAATGAATTGAGTCTGCTCCACAATGTGTTAATTTCATGGTTGGTCTTTAAGTTTTCATTAGAATGGGTTGAGCTCACCTACACTGCATGTCAATTTGATAGTTGACTTTTATTTTTTTTCGCAAGGTATCAAGTTGTCTTAGGCTAAGATTTCAAAGTCACTATACATTTAGCATTTAAAAAAAAAAAAATACTCTCGGTGTAATAACTCTTTCATTCAGGTGTTCATTTTTAAAGTATTTTTAGTAATAATTTTTTTCCATAATGTCATGCTTAAAAGATTTTGAAAATTTAAGATTGTTTTGTAGTCATAATATTTGGTTTTAATTCCATTGTTGAAAAATTGTCAAGATTTTTAATGTTTTTCTAATTCATGATATTTTATCTTTAATGTTATAGTTGAAAACAATTATAAATATTTTTTCTTAGCACCATGCTTGAAAATTGTTAGAATTTTAGGGTTTTTCAAATAAGTGATATTTTAAATTTAATGTCATGCTTAAAAATCTTTCGAATTTTAACCGTTTTCAAAGACGTGATATTTTATCATTAATGTCATGCTTGAAAATCATTGGAAATTTAAATTTTTTCAGAGTCACGATATTTTGTTTTTAACGTCATTACTAAAAAGTGTTGAAAATGTACCCTAAAAAAAAAATAAACGTTATTCCAACATCAACACTTTTCAATTTCAAGGTGTTTTTTGCACCAAACAAAATGGCTATTATTGTTTTTATTGTTATTTTTAAAAAATATTGAAAATTTACTCTGAAAAAAATTAAAAATAAATAAATTATTCTGACATCAACACTTCTCGATTTCAAGGTGTTTGTTCATGTTTTTTTGGATTTTTGGGCTCGAATACTCGTTTTGAGGTAATAGTTACCGTTTATAAGTAACTATGTTTAGGTTGTATCTCTTCATTTTGCTGGATAATATAAAAGGAAGGACTGGCTGGTTATCTATGGACGTAGCCCAAATTGGGCGAACCACATATATTTGTGTCTCTCTTGTTTTATGTGTTTTACGTGTTTACATTTCTGCAATATATTTTATGTGTTCCATTGCTCTGTAATATATAATTTTCTAACAACTGGTATCAGAGGCAAAGGTTTATTTTGCTGATAAAATCGTAGGAGAGAAGGGTTCTTGGTTTGAGTGGGAGCAATGGCAAACGATGGTAAGTTTAGGGTCGAAAAAATTAACGGCCAAAACTACCAGTTGTGGAAGATGCAGACGGAAGATTATTTGTATCAGGAAGATTTGTACCTACCATTGAGCGGAAAGACAAAGAAGCCAACGAGTATGACAGACATAGAATGGGATATTTTCGAAAGAAAGGCACTTGGAACAATACAGCTTTGCCTAGCGGCATTGATAGCCTTTAATATTTCAAAGGAAATGACAACAGGGTTTAAAGTCGGCATTGGCCAAACTGTATGAAAAACCCTCGGCCTCAAATAAGGTATTTCTTATGAAGGGTTTATTTAATATGAAGATGATAGAAGGTGGTTCCATTGCTAATCATTTAAATGAATTTAATATAGTTACCATTCAGTTAAGTTCTGTAGGGGTAACCGTTGATGATGAAGTGAGGGCTCTATTATTTCTATGCTTATTGCCAGAAAGTTGGAATGGTTTAGTTATGGCCATTAGTAACTCTGTCTCTGGATCTAGTACTTAAATTTTGATGATGTTGTCGGTGTAATCCTTAGCGAGGAAATGCGATGGAAAAGCTTCAGTGAGACATTAGGTAATGCTTTGACTGCAGAGAGTAGGGGAAGAAAAATGGAAAGGGGAAAGAGCCCAAGATATAATAATAAGTCAAGGAAAAGCATATCCAAGTCTAGATCGGGGATAGTGTGCTAGAAATGTGGCAATAAAGGACACCTGAAGAAAGACTACAAGTCTCGGAAGGGAAAGAAGGAGATGCACAGCAAGAAAACAATCATGAAGTGAATGTGACAGGTGATGTGTTGGAAGATGCTATGATTCTTTCATTAAAAAATATTATTGATGCCTGCGTGGTAGATTCAGTGGCATCATTCCATGCCACACCTAATAGGAAACATTTTCATGATTATGTTCAAGGAGATTCTGGATAGGTTCGTTTGGGTGATGATAAACCTTGTAAAATCATTGGAATGGGTACAATTTTCATTAAAAAACTCGAATGGAAATCAATGGATATTGAAGGAGGTAAGGCATGTTCTAGATCTCAAGAAAAATATAATTTCAATAGGGAAGTTGGGAGGTGGAGGCTGTGTGACTACTTTTATAGATAAAACCTAGAAGGCCATTAAAGGAGCCCTAATAATAACAAAAGGAGAAAAGGTTGGTACATTGTATTTATGCAATGGTATTTCTAATTCTGTTAATGTTTTAACCCCTACAGGAGAAGATCTAGCATTGTGGCATCATAGGCTCAGGCACATGGGTGAGAAGGGAATGCAGATTCTTCACTCAAGAAATTTGTTTCCAGGTTTGAAGCATGTTGATTTAAAATTCTGTGAGAATTGTGTTTATGGAAAACAGAAGAGGGTCAGATTCCTCAAAGTTGGGAAAGAAAAGAAAAGAAAATAATTAGAGCTTGTGCATACAAATGTATGGAGACCTGTTCAGGAAATCATCTCTTGATGGCTGTCATTATTATGTTACTTTTATTGATGATGCAACTAGAAAAAATTGGATTTATTGTATTCGAAATAAATCTAATGTATTTGATACTCTCAAGAAATGGAAAGATTTGGTTTAAAATGAGACAAGAAAAAGGGTGAAGTGTATTAGATCAGAGAATGGAGGTGAATATTGCAGCAAAGAGTTTGATAGGTATTGTTCAGAGAATGGAATTCACAGAGAGAAGACAGTTCCAGGAACACCAGAAGGAAATGGTGTGTCAGAAAGGATGAAAAGGACAATCATGGAGCGTGCAAGGTGCATGAGATTACATGCAGGATTTCCTTTTAACAATCTTGGGTAGATGTTGTAGATATTGTTGTTTATCTAATAAACAGAGGGATTTCAAGTTCCTTTGATGGTGGTATTCCAGAGGAGGAATGGACAAATAAAAGGTAAACTACTCAATTTTAAAGACTTTTGGTTGTGAAGCCTTTGCCCACATTAATAAATAAAATAGAACAAAGCTTGAGGCAAAATCAAAGAAATGTACCTTTATTGGATATGGTGTTAATGATTTTCATTATCGTTTTTATGATTACGAAAAAACACAAAATCATTATGAGCAGAGATGTCATATTCAATGAAAAGGTTTTGTATAAGTATCAGATGCAAGAAAAGAAACATGAAAAAGAAAACAGAGAAAACACAGTGCTTGATGAGGTCAGGAAAAAATGAAGGTTCCTAAAATTCATAATGATCAATAGCCAGAACAAAAACAACAACTATAACAATAACAAGAACCTTAAACACCTGAAAGTGGTGTTAGAAAATCTACCAAGATAAGAATACCCCCTCAATGATACTCTCCTTCATTATATTATGTATTGTTGACTGATTATGGTGAACCAAAATGTTATGAAGAAGCAGTGTAGGTAGAATCAAGGAGGAAGTGGGAGAAAGCCATGAAAGAAGAGATGGACTCCTTAGCACATAACCAGGCTTGGGACTTAGTCAGGTTTCCTGTAGGTAAAACAACATTGCAGAATATATGGGTTTACATGTTTTTCTTTAACCACATGGTGAATCGATAACTGCCAGTCCTACTCTATGGGAGACCCAGGATCCATCCTCATAGCTGCCTCTATAACACCAGGAGTACATCCAACCACCTGCAAGTAGGTATACTAAGATCCTATGATTTTAGCAAGAGCAGACTCATGTGCCACCAAGACAAGATTGGGGAATCCACCCCTTTAGCTTCTACCACAGCAGGTCAGTGTACTCAATGAGATTTGAACTTCAGTCTCGCAAGCTCCACCCGAGTGACTTACTATAAAACCACACTTCACTGTAAAAATGGGTTTACATGTTGAAGGAAGAATATGGAGGTAGAAAAAGGTATAAATCTAGACTTGTGGTGAAGGGGTTTGCACAAAAAAAGGGTATATACTTTGATGAGATATTTTGTCCTGTTGTTAAAATGAATTCAATCAAAACTATTTTAAGTCTAATAGCAGTTGAATGTTTTCATCTCGAGCAGTTATATGTAAAGACAACCTTTCTTCATGGGGATTTGGAGGAAGAGATATATATGTAGCAGCCACAAATATATGAGGTAAAAGGGAATGACAACTAGTGTGTAGGTTGAAGAAGAGCTTGTATGGCTTAAAACAGGCTCCAAGGTAATGGTATCTAAAATTTGATAGGTTTATCTCTGAACAAGGTTATACTAGATGTCACTCTAATCATTCTCTTTATCTCAAAAGGAAAAATGGTGAAAACTATATTATATTATTATTGTATGTAGATGACATGCTTGTTGCGAGTTCTAACATGTAGGAAATAAATGTGCTCAAAATGAAATTGGCAAACTCATTTGCAATGAAGGATTTAGGTGCTGCAAAACAAATCCTTGGTATGAGAATAACTAAAGACACAAAGAATAAAAAATTAACATTGTCTTAGAGTGAGTACATAGAAAAGGTGTTGAAAAGATTTAATATGCAGAATGCAAAACTAGTTAGAATACCTTTGGCTAGCCATTTCAAACTAAGTAAGGAGGTGTGTCCCAAGACTCAGGAAGAAATGGCTTATATGTCTAAAGATCCATATGCATCATTAGTTGAAAGCTTAATGTATGCAATGGTCTGCACAAGGCCTGATATTGCACATGCAGTGGGAGTTGTAAACAGGTACATGAACAATCTAGGAAAAGAACAATAGATGGCAGTGAAGTGGATTCTCAGGTATTTGAGAGGTACCACAAATCAAGCATTATTCTTTGGTGGTTCAAACATTGCTCTACAAGGATATGCTGATGCAAATATGGTAGGCGATAGAGATAATAGGAGGAACACCACAGGGTATGTGTTTACTGTAGGTGCAACAACTACATGGGGACTTCACTAGGGGAGCAATATCATACCATGTGGGTTCATATTTGGGGATATATATAGAGGAAAAATGACATTATATATTGGGGTATATAGAGGGGGTAAAGAATTTTTATATTGGAAAATATAAAAAATGGAGCTCAAAGTTAATGAAAAAATATAAAGGGGTATAAAAAATGTTAATGAAAAAATGGATACCTACAAAATCTAGTGAAATTAAGGGTTTTTCAAATTGGGAATTTTTATTGGGTTCATATTGGTAGGGGGTTAAATAATGTGATTTTTAGAGGCATTTTCCAATAGGTAGTCAAATTAAGGGTATTGTTTAATATGCCACGAACGCATGTGATATGTCAGAGGTTCACTGAGTGAATCCCTCATGCACAACTGTCATTTGGGTTTCAAAACTGTAAAGTTTTGTTGCACTCTCAACAACAGAAGAAGAGTATGTTGCTACTATAGAGGCTAGTAAAGAAATGATTTGGTTACAAAGGTTTTTGTATGAATTGGGTAAGAAGCAGGAGTTGGATAGGTTATGCAGTGACAACCAGCGTGCCATACATCTTGCAAAGAACTCTGCATTTCATTCCAATACTAAACATATACATCTCAAGTACCATTTCATACGGCCAATGTTGGAAGCTGGACAGTTGAAGCCGGAAAAGGTACACACTAGCTAAAATCCTGTGGATATGTTAACAAAAGTTGTAACCAGGGAGAAATTAAGATTCTGCTCAGTTTCAATTTGTCTTCAAGTATGATAAAGAAGATGAGAAACATCTAGGTCCAAAGTGGAGTCATTTTATATAAAATGAAGGAGCGGTGGAGTTGCTATAATTAGTCTCCAAGTGGGAGATTGTTGGGTGTGGAGCCTGATTATCTTCTTTATTTAGAGGTATCGTAACACTAGACCCTAGTTCGTAGTGTGGCGTCAACGCCACCTGTAAATGTTCACCACCAGGGGGGTCACGATGATTATTTTGAGTCACCACCTGGCAGGGGGTCGGGGGCAGTTCCCTTGAAGCTAAAAAAAGATGTAAAATTGCCTTGTAAAATGTTGTAATTTTGTAGTCAATCTGGGTTGTTGATTAGGGAAAGATCTGACAGTAGAATTTATGCTTAATTTAGTTTTTTTTCCCTATAAGGCGACCCCTCGCTATATATGAGGGAATTGTATTGCATCTATGTAGATTTGTATTCTGAGTGAGAAAGAGAGATGAGATTGTGTGAGAGAAAAGAGGGAATTACAACAGATCTGCTGTAGGTTGTATCACTTCATTTTTCTTGAATAATATAAAAGGAAGGAATCGTTGTTTCTCCATGGATGTAGACCAAATTGGGTGAACCACATATATCTGTGTCTCTCTTGTTTTATGTGTTTTCTGTGTTTACATTTCTTTCTTGTTTTATGGGTGTCCTATTGGGAAGGCCCTTCGTATGGATGATATCGCCAAGAGGAAACATTTTGAAAAATTTAATAAATTACAAGGTGGTTATTCTCGTTTCTTGGATTTCGCATCCTCTTATTCACCAACATCGAGCCTAATTAGTCAAGATCAAATCTCTTTTCTTAACTCGTGGATCAAAAACCAAGTTGATGGGGTTGTTTCGTCCAGTTCTTCTCTTCATCGAATTTCTTTGAATTCATCTTCGAATGTTGAACCTAGTCTCACCGTTGTGGTTTTTGAGGTGTATATTGACAACCGTGGCCTCTCTCCAACTCACCAACCAATTTCTAGATTTGGTCATCTTTCCTCAAAATATAAAACTGGCTCTCTTGTTAATGACCCTTGTTCTTTTCTTAACTGATTGTCCTTCTCTACTTCCTCTTCGATTGGCTTATCTTTATCCATCCTCATTACCCTTTTCCAACCATCTCGAGCCAACCCTCCAATCCTCAGTAATCCTCCAGTCCTTAACATTGAGGCTTCCCTCGTTTCCTTCAACCCTCATTTATGCTCCTATGGTGAATTAGGTTTCTATCAAAACCCTGATTCCTCTACCGCACCCATTAATGCCATTGGCCTATCAGCTGATTCTCCCTCACATTTCACTTCTCGGAATTATAGATCTGATTATTGTCATCCCTCCCACCAGGTTAGCATCCTTATTTCGAATCCCCCCACTGATGCTCCTCCATCCCGTTTTAATATTATCCTGGAGATCGAACCTCCTTCCTTAGACAATAACTTGGTTTTCAATTCCTCATCTGATTATAAAACATTCAATAATGACATAAGTTATAAATTCTATAATAATATTAATAATTCCCCTATCACTTATTCAAAGTTGAATACTACATCTAATTCCTCTAATTCTAATAATAAATATAACGCTAAACACTATAACACTTCTATAATAAATCCTATTAAACATAATGATACTATTATTTCTCCTATTAGTAGTAACTGGAGGAATAAATGTCACTCCTTGGATAA
>Ga0181465_100691_pt1 | contig 14156 bp, 8 predicted proteins | sample InSIn3gowninarea_FD_119076 | JGI IMG/M metagenome (GOLD analysis project Ga0181465, IMG submission 119076) | Clean room microbial communities from NASA Spacecraft Assembly Facility at Jet Propulsion Laboratory, Pasadena, California, USA -... ... | reverse complement strand
TACGCATCCTAAAGGTCCTCTTCAATTTACTTATTTGCCCCTCAAATAAGTCAAAAAATGGTCGAGCCCCCTAAAGGGTCCTTATCAGTCGAGCCCCCTAAAGGGTCCTTATCAGTCGAGCCCCCTAAAGGGTCCTCTGGTAGGTGGCGAAAGACCAGCAGTTTGGTAGGAGAAGGAGCGAAAAGCCGCTAGTCATAGCCAGGAGTACTAGCCAGGAGTACTAGTCGATCATAGCCAGTCTTAGCCTTAAGGTATAGCCTTAGTACTAGCCATAAGATACTAACTAGAGTACTAGCCTTAGTAAGTTCCTTAAGGTAAGTACTAGCCATATGGACTTAAGAGTGAAAGCCATAAGGTAGGGTAGAGAAATTAGCTTTATTTCAACTTGCCTTTCTCTTTAGTGCTCTCTTAGAGTAGAAGTAGCTGTAGTTCTTTCTCTTTTTAGTAGTGCTATAGACCCTTTCTCTCTCTATAACGACTAAATTAGCTGTAGTTCCACTTGTTGCTCTTAGCTTTAGTTAAGTTTTCAATTCTCTTTCTAATGACTCTCTCTCTATGGAACTGGGCTATTCCATGGAACTGGTTGTGTCGTTTAGCTAAGCTTTACTTATAGGTTAGTATCTATGATAAGCCACACTCTCTCTATCAACATGTCTAGCTCTTGCCTAGCCTGGTTCAGTTCATAAAGCAGCTGACTTACGGTTCATAAAGCTTAGTTGTACCAGCAGCTTCCTTATTTGTAATACCCTAGCAGCTTCCTTAGTCGTAGTTTCAATCTAGCTTGTCTCGCCATACGTTCACGTTATAACAGCCCTCGGTTTCTTTCTCCCAGCTTCGGTGGAGTTGCGTCAAGCCTTGCCGTTGTAGCAAACTATCTCTAGCCACTACCTCCACGTTAAAGCATCACAACCATACCCGAGTAAGAAGGCCCACATCACTAGCCGAGAGGAGAAATACCTCATCACTGACCGAGAGAAAGGAAGAAAGATGTCCCCCATCGTTCCCAACAGATGAGAGAAGAGGAGATATCGCCATACGATAGAGGATAAGGCCCCTATCACATGATACCTGAGTCACCATCAAACCAGATCCCGTTCAATCCATACCCCTTTCACCAGACCTCGTTCACTAGAACACCGAGAGAACCTCATTACCCACCGCCCAGTACCAGGAGGTTTACACAGGGAGGCGCATTTACGGGATGCCGGTACTCAATCCTGGTTCTCGATGCTCGTACTAGATGCTTGATATAGATCTCGAAAAAGAACTCTCTACACGAACTACACAAACTCTTTATCTATACTCTAAATAGATTTCTAAATAGATCTCTCTACCGAGATACTTCTCTAACTCGGTCTAGATCTATACAAAGAAAGGGACAAGCTTGCTAGAAGTTGCTTAGCTTACTCTTGTTGTATAATAACATATATAATGCTATCATTGCTCGTGCTGTTAATGAAACGAGGCTAGCTAGGTGCATCTGGGAATTAATGAATGAATGAATGGCGAATCGGCTTTAGAGGTTTGCTTTCGATCCGAATAGAATTCTGAAAGGAGGGGGAAAAGTAAGCACGCTATTAGTTTATTATGCACGGTCGGATAATTACGTATATAACACAATCAGTGAATCATTACTGCTTGAGTTACTTTCTTCGAGAGTGACTTGGCTGGATTGTTGCAGAAACCTAGGCTGGGATCAGAAAACGGCTTGCTCGCTTGCTTCAACTTATCTCTATCTGCCTGACCTCTACCCTCCGCCCTATTCTAATCCGATGGCTATGATCCGCTATAATCCGATTGGAAAATGGGACAGGAATACCCTCATACATAGAACGAAGCAGCCGGTCCGCTCTGCGAAGTGCTCTTGATTGATAAGGCGATGGCGGCCTTAGCAGTCGAGCCCCTGCCGGTCCTCACCCTGCCGGGGGCATCCTCTCTTTTCGAGGCATCTCCATCTCTAATAACGGACGGCCGGCATCTCGAATTCAGTCTTATTACGTATATAATAGTTCTAATTAATGGTTCGGCGGTGAAGTCTGTCCTCTCTTATATTAAGGTGAATGGGAGCGAGTCGGGTTCCGTGGAGTTAGTAGTCTCCTTTTCTTCCGGGTTGAGAAGGAAGGATTGCTTGCCTGACGATAGGAGGGCAAGGAACGCGCGGGTCACAACGCTTGCATATTCACACGGGATCGTATAGACATTCAACACCAATAGCTCAGCTTTTCACCAGCGACCTTGAAAGGGGCTCTATACTTTCACATGGCCATGAGGAGCGGGAGCGGTAACTCATAGGCTATCTGTACTACACCTTTACTACTAATAGGTATTCTAACAGGTAGCATCTTTTCTCTTACTGCCAAGGTTTTCTATCTTTATGCATTGAGTTAGGCCATCTATAGCACATACATCTCTTGCTCCATTCGTTGGGGAACGCTTGCTCGTGGTCGGTGGGGAAGCGTATTAGCTTTCCTTGGGGTTACCATATTCTATTGCGGACCTTTATAAGGAGGAATACGCGTGTGGGACAAATCATGAGGGGCAAGGAACTATTCATGAGCATGAGCTAGTGGGGATACTACGTCTAGTGGGGATAGTACGTATAAGATACTGCCTTAGAGACTGCGGCGTGCCCGTATGAGGCCTTAGGTGGGATCTTCTATACATTCAATAGCATAAAGGGCATCACTAGTAGGTCTCAATTGGGGGTCCCATAGGTCGTCACTGCCTTATACAATAGAATAGATAGAATACACAGCCTACAGGGTGAGCCAACGAACCAAGGATCACTACTTTGGAGTGCCTCGGGTACCGAAGCCATCCATTCGGGTACGCATCACTAGTTAGTGCCCGATGGGGATAGTGTAATAGTCGGGCTAGTGGGGCAACGAATAGATATGCATCCGTTAGCTCCGTTAAGGAACACCTTAAGAGAAAGGAGATCCGTTAGCCTTAGGAACGAGATAAAGACGAGATATATCTTTAGGAACAAGAAACGTTGCTAAAAAAGTGAGGATCTTTATACATACGTATCCAGCCGTTAGTGGGGCTAGTGGGGCAAGGAACTATTGGGATAAAGTGAGCTTCTTTACGGTTAAGTGAGCTTCTTTATACATACCTTAGTGCCCGTATGAGAGGAGATTTCAGGAAGACATCACTGCCTGAATGAAAGGAAGGCACACCTGAATGATAAGAGCTACTACCTTATTCCTAACTTTCTCCCTGTAAGATTCTTCTACTAATGCAAGTGGCCAAACACCTTTAGCTCCTAAACACATGCTTGCTTAGATAAGGAAGGACACGGGATTCACTGGGGCTTGAACCACACAAAGTAGAACTAGCCGGGATCAACCTCAACCTGTACGAGTCTTCAGTTGCGGGCTGCTAAATAGCCCTCTGGACGAGTAGTTCCTTACCCGGATAATAGCTCCCCGTACGATCAAAGTTCCTAACCGCTAAATAGCCCCCTATACGAGTATTAGTTCTCCTTTTGACCACCTAAGGGACTCTCTCACTTTGCCTAGCTGGGTTCGGCCTAACCTTGGGGCTTTCATTCAATGGCTCCCATTAGCAGCTTGACAACACAATTTAGCCCTGACTAAGCCACCCTAGGACACTTTAGTCTATATCTACTTATGCATGCTTAGATAAGGAATGTAACCCGGATTACCGTTACACAAAAAGACGGTTCACCTCAGCCAAGTATAGGTTACTATACATAAGAGCCCCCTGTACGAGGATAGAGGATAGTAGTTACGCGCTGGTAAATAGTGCCGGAACCCGTACAATAGGTGCCGGCTACATAGCTCCCTGTACCAGTCTTGGTTGCTGGCTTGAAAGTAGCTACGGAACGATTATATGGTCTATCCTAAGGCCGGTATCCCTAGATAGTTCTAGTTATTGATATAGATAGAATGAACATGCCATCAGTTACTTATTCGGGCTTGCTTATCTTCTCAAGGAAGCCTCCTCATACCCATTCGTAGAGTTACCCACTCTAGGCACTCTTCGGGGGGCTCGCTCGTCAAGGAGTATGGGTGGATAAATGCGGATCGCTGCTGGGAGGTCCAACCACCCTAAACTTTTCTCTTCGGCCATTCTCCCGGGTGCAGAGCAGATTTGTGAATTTGTTACGGCAACGTAATATTTGTCTCATCTTTTTTGAAATTACGTATATAACAACGGAAGTCCTTCCTCCGGTACTAGGTAAACCAAGAGTTCCAGTCCCAATCTTGAATTCAATGGCGAAATTCGTGATTTGATCATATTTCACAGACTATCTCCTTACTTCAAAGTCTTATTGAATAGAGGAAGAATATCATAAGTAATGGTATGCCTACCTTTATTCCATCCAAGCTCTTTTTGTAGAAGAGGAATAAGGTAAGGGATGGCCTGGTAAAGATAAGGACCTTAGGGGCTATGGTTCCCCTACGGAACCCTTACTTAACGAAGAAAGGAAGTATTTACCTACAATAAAGAACGTCCAATTGCCCGGCCGGAAATAAGAAAAGGCCAAGGAGAAAGAAAGTAGTACACAATACCAAACTGTCTCAAATCCGCCTATATAAAATACGCCTATAACGCCTTATTTACTGTATCAAATACGCCCCGTGCCCTCCTTATTTCTTTATGTAAGTAACGTGTGCCTTGCCATGCCGTAACGTGCGTGTTTCCGAACGAGGGCCTTGCTCTGATGAGCTTATTAACCAGACACGTGCATGGCCAATCCATCCATCGATGGTTGGAAAGTGAGGTCAAATTTCATAAAAAGAGCCATTGAAGCGGTTTTCTCAAATGCCTTATAAAGTAGAGTTCCCCGCCCGTGGATAGGAACGGGTGGAAACGCCTAAAGTGCAAGCTTTGGTCTAAACCCTTAGTAGTGCTTCCTTCCATTAGATCCGGCATCTCTTACCGGCTCTTATTGTCTTCGGTTTCTTGGATCCTACCATCTCGAAGTATTCCAATTCTCTGGGATCCGTGGGACAAGGTGGGACTCGCACGCCTTTCCTTTTGGGTGGTTTCGGTTCTCTGGGCAATCAGTTCCCTTTCCAGGCTTGTCCATTAACCGGATTCCCCTCGGGGGATACTGATAACCCTCCTTGTCACCCTTCCACAAGGATTCACGTGCTTGATTCTAAATATTGATCCCAAACCCCCTCTCCCCAACATCCATCTGATCCGTATACCTAGTAAATGATTCCCCCATAAGGAGAGGTACGTTAGTGACTCGACCAGCGGGAGAGGTACGAGAAGAACTAATAAGGCCGCCATCGCTCGACTAACAGGAGAGGAACTGGAGAAGAATATCGTATACAAAGAGATATCTCATTCATGCATAATGACCAGCAGTCACTTACTCATTGTGTTGGTCGGCATTCATTATATACGTAATTACGTCATTCGAGATATGTCATTTTGCCCCAAATGGCCAAATTCTTAGGGTTATATTCAGTCATAGCAGGGGTAAAGGGTTGGGCGTGTCAAGTAGCCGTAAAACGCACGCAAATGGCCTTTCAGACTATAACGGGGCTCTACCAACGATTCATGCATCTGGAAAACTGGAATGTGAGCAATTTCTTCATGCACCATTTCAGGTACGTTAGTGACTCGACTGATAAGGACCCTTTAGGGGGCTCGACTGATAAGGATGCGCAAGCAGGCTCGACTGTTTTGGTTACTTATTTGAGAGGGGCAATAAGTAAACCCTAACCTTTAGGTGCTCGACCATAAGGACCTTTAGGTGCTCGACTGTTAAGGACCTTTAGGTGCTCGACCATTTTTTGACTTATTTGAGGGGCAAATAAGTAAATTGAAGAGGACCTTTAGGATGCGTAAGCACGCTCGACTAGTAAGGACCCTTTAGGGGGCTCGACCAAAAGCCCCCCCACCCAATAAGTAAACCCAAGAGGTGCTCGACCATTTTTTGACTTATTTGAGGGGCAAATAAGTCAATTGAATGCGTTAGCATGCTCGACTGTTTTGGTTACTTATTTGAGAGGGGCAATAAGTAAACCCTAACCTTTAGGTGCTCGACTGATAAGGCCGCCATCGAGAGGAGAGGAGAGGAATGACATAGATAATGATCGTCTGAAATGACGTATATAATGATGAAATGACGTAGATAATGATAATGATCGTCAGAAATGACGTATATAATTGGAATCTCATTCATCAGAGTGGGCAAGAGCTTGAAGCAACACTGAGCCGTAAGCCATTGGGTGCAAATAATAGTACGTCACACCTTGAAAAAGGGCCTCAACACCCGGTCTAGGTGCGAGGGTATAGTTTGATATATATAGTTCGAGGTCGAGTGTCGAGGGTATAGGTATGGCTGCTATGGGGAAAGCCAACCTCCTGGCACAGTCTGATGTGAAATCTGCGATGAAACAGGGGATTCAGCTATAATTGGATATGGGCTTATCTAGAAGGCCCTGGCCCTATGACTGGCATTTACTCCTGGCATCGACTCTTGACATAAACTACCGGCATCGACATCTGTCATCGAGTGATTGACCACAGGCTATCCATCGACCACGGGCTTCGGACCCCCATCTATCTTAGGGGCTCTGATCGACTATCGTCAATGAACCCCATCTATCTTAGGGGCTGTGACTCACTAACTTGGCTCCCGTACTACCGTATGTTGGCATGTGTCTGTTGCATGATCCTAAATGGGTGCATCATAAGTAATGCGAAGTGTGAAATCCTCTCCCTTTAGTCGAGCCCCCTACCGGGTCCTTGCTTTCCTAACGTCAAGCAAGCCCCTACCGGTCCTTCGACTAAGACTCCTTATTGACTAGCGGGTATGAGTGTTACGTACTTCCTGGCAATCAGAGTGTCTATGCGGTATGTGTAGCTCTACGTTGTAGCTCAATGAATACTCATCCTCCTTCATCGTGGAAACCTCAATTGTGTCACCTCATCCATGCATCGTAGCTCAACGTGTCACCTCATAGTGTAACCAACCTCTCTCTACGTGTACCTCTATGTGTCTCTGTATGAGTATGCGCCTCTGTAGATGATATCCTCCTCTGTAGTATTATTCCCATTTCTTCCCATTGGATCACTGTAGGAGTATCGCCATGATTTCTTCCCATTGGATTAGGGTATTAGCCTAGCGTATTATAGCGGATTAGAGCTTCCATGGATTCTTCCGCTCCCTGTGGATTAGGCCCATTGAGTAGACCCATTGAATAGCCCCTGTGATTAGGCCCCAGTGTATTAGCGGAGCCCAGTCGAGTAGCCCGGCCCATTGTCTAATAATCCCCATCGGCTTAGAGGCAAGTGAATCACAACCATTCATCAAGTACATCACCACCTACCTGTATCGGCTGCATAAAGTACCAGCATCGAGTGATCGCCACCTGGGATCGCCTCCTGGATCGACTATTGGCTGAGCGACTTACAATGATCGGCTAATGATCGGCTATTGAAAAGTCTCTTTTTCTGTCAATGACTACCTTCTGGCTTTCTTTGATCGGCTATTGGAAACCCTCTGTCAATCTCTTCTATCGGGTATGTTGGCTTGTGAGGGGATACGCTGCTATGGTGCTATGGCAGGTAGGGTGGGCAGGTGCTATGCTCCTCATTGGGCTATGTCGGGTGGCTATGACCCTTCCGGTGCCGTAGCTTCTTCTCGTCCCCCGGTAGCTTCTTCCCTTGTTGGATGGATGTGACACGTAGTGAAGGTGAGTCAGCTATGTGGGGTGGCCTTATCCCCTTGTCCGGTGGGTGAGGCTGTGGAATCGTCCGTCGGTGGGACCACTTCTACCCCTCCCGGAAGATGTGGGCTATCAAATCAATCAATCACTATGCGGAGGAAATCGCGATATTGGAATTGTTGAGGCACCCAAAACAAAGAATTCGCTGTGCTATGTTCCCCTATGTAAACACCCGAATTCGCCGGAGCTCGTAACTCTAGAATGGACTAAGGCTATGGACTAAGGCTTAAGGCACTAGAGAAAGCTAATAGTACTTTCTCTTTCTCTACAGAGTTTGTTAATAAGGCTGAAAGAAGAGTTCTCTCTTAGCATTTAGCCTCACCTAACACAGGGACGGGGATTACCACGAGCCATAGAAGCTTAACCTAGCCTATCACAAGAAGACGCACAATATGACTTACAGTGATTCAACATTTGGGGAGCATAGGACAATCAATTTTTAGGAGCTCGATCATTAGTCTTATGCCGGGAGATGAGGAAGGAGTAGAAGGAGCGGGATGGCAAAACAAACAGCCTGGATTTATTTGATTGAGGGCCAGTTGAGAGCGGTGGGCCTACGGACGATGCCAACAGATTGAACCCCGACGGATGGAGAGGGAAGGGGGCAGACAGACATGTGGAAGGGATGGGGCCTATACAGGGGGTCATCATACAGCACTGGATGTTGTTATGATTATGCCTACTTATGTTGATATGCAATAAGAGGAAGGAGCTTAGTGCAAATGATGGTGCAACATGAGAAGTTGCTTAGCTTATTGTTGTATAATTACGTATATAACGCAAGCTGACATATATTCTATTCATTTTGATTATGTCCCCATACACCTGTTTAGGTTCATAGGCCATAACAGAGAGACATTCAGGTAGGTCAGGGAGGTTGAGCCAGTCACGTTAGTCAGGGAGGGAATGCCAGTCAGGGAGGTGGCCGGGTGATGCTTGCCCGGAGAGTTCTTGCTTGATTGCCCACACATCTACAGGGAGGGGTGGGTACAACGGATGGACAAAGCCGGGAGTATCATTGCTAGAAGCTCTTTGCTATAAGCTCCAGTCATTTGGCCGAGAGTAAGGAAGAACAAATGGCAGGTATGCCTTTTGAGCATTTTGATCCATGTTTGGCGGGATGGCTTCATTTGCTCTCGCCGCTTGCTGGCTAGGACGCGTTGCTAGGACGTTAGGCTTGACGAAGAAACTATGTGCAGTTAGTTATTGATAACTTATTTAGTCCGCTGATGATGCTGGCCGGGTCAACGATAGCCAGGAAGTGGTGCCAGGAGGTCAATACCCAGTCTCATTCCCAGGAGAAGTGGTCATTTACAAGAGGTGGTCGCCGAGTGAAAGGCCCAGTTGATGTCGAAGAAGGACAAGTTGATTGCTTGCTTTATTATACTTGCTGGGAGTAAGGAGCCGGGGTTGAACGAGAGGAAACGGACCCACGTTACCAACAGACAACAAGAAATGGACCTAAGGCATTAGAGAATGGAAACTACTAATCACAACTACTGATGCACTAAAAAGAGCTAGTCTTATAGTGCTAGTTCATACTGCTTAAGACTTACTCTATGGAACCTACAAAAAGGACGGAGGCAAGTAAGAAAGAAAGTACAGTACCAATCTCCTCTATATCTCTAGAAATATAGACATCTATCAAAATCCATACATCTCTATAGGTGCACATCACACAATAAACGTTCAATCCATATGGGTATGAACTAGACTAGCTTCAGTCTTAGCCCTATGGACTGTAGTTCAAGCTTGCCGTAAGTTCCCCATAGAGTGAAAAAGCCTTAAGCAGTCAGTTCCATAGCCTTAGTTCCAATTAACGCTAAACGAGATTGATTTATAGTCAATGCCTATGGGAAACTCTAAGCTATAATCCGCATAGAAGTGAAGTCTACGTGAAGCCATATATACGTTCAATCATTAGAGATAGAATCTATTTGGTTGGACAAGATGACAACTTATTCTGATACTAGTGATACTAGCATCTCTACGTGTCGATCTCTACGTTTTCACAATTGCTTAGAGCCTGGTCGTTGCCAGGAAAGAAGTCATTACTCTATGGAACTTACACTATGACTAGGGCTAAGAAGACCTTATGATTATTTGCTTACGCTCAGGGATAAAGGTCCCGGAGGGGCTTGCGCTTCCTAGTGCAAGGACCCTTTAGGGGGCTCGACTGATAAGGACCTTTAGGTGCTCGACCATAAGCCCCCCCACCCAATAAGTAAATTGAAGAGGAAGGGTACTAGTTTCTTTTGAAAAGAATGGATAAAAAGAATGGAGACTGGAGAGAGAGAAATCTCATTTCATTCTAATAGCATCTAGTTCTAGACTAATAGCATATGGAACACTTCTTATAGAGCTAGAATAAGTTCTTCGCTGTAGCTCAGGGGAACTAGCTAGCTTCTTCGCCGTAGCTCATGGGACTAGCTAGGAATCAATTACACCATAGTGACTTGCTTATCACTACTTATGGGAATAGGGAGGAGTCATGACTCAATAAGCATCCATCACAAGTAAGGAGATGAAAGTAGACCTTATCCAGCTTCACTCTCTAATAGTTCAATAACTAATAAGGCTAATCAAAAAGTCAGAAAGCAAGAAAGAGAGACCTTAAGGCCTTACTCCATGAGACCGGGGACTAAGACATGAGACCCGGGACACTACTGAAGCTATTCTCTTAGGGCGGCATGGGGCTAATACTAAGTCCGTACCGGTAGGCAAGGGACTAGGGACTACTATAGGGCTGGTACAAAGACGAATACTATTTACCGTATGGCAGTATATAGTGCATGGAGATTAAGGCAGTCCTCCGGCTAGTAGTACCTTAAATAACTAACTAAGGGCTAAAGCTTACACTCTGGCTTCACTCTATGGCTTGTCTCTAGAGCTAGTTAGTACCACCGGAATCTCTATGGCCTTGGGGCACGTCCAGAAGACTAAGGCTTTAACTAAAGCATAGAGATATCAATCTAAGTTCTAGATGTTCTGATTCCATTCCATTTCAACCATCATGTGCAGCGTGCCGTAGCTATTGTCTTTTTACGGTATGAAGAGTAAGAAGAGTAAGAAGCGGATATAAGCGGATATGTTATATAAGTAGCTATGAGGAAACATGTATGTTGATATGTGGACTAGTGGGTACGACGACCTATTGGGCACGAAGTATAGGTCACGTAGTATAGGTCACTCACGTAGAACTTGGCACGAACACCATCCTATGTTTGGCGAGATGGAAGCATTTGCTTTGAGCTCGAGAGCTTTGATGCTGACGTTTTGCAAGAGGCTAGAGCCAGGGAGAGGGGAGAGATAGAGTCTTCTTGGAAGGGGGGGGCTTGATAGAGACAAGGTCAGGGAGGTTGAGCCTTTAACCCGAAGCCTAGAGCTAACAGCTCACCAAGTAAGGCGCTTCTCCCTTCTAATCCTTTCATGTGTGATGGCCCTTCCTTTATCCTTTCTGAATATACCCTGGATCATTAGTCCTGGCTGATCTAAGCGAGAATCCAAATGCTTGCGGGCTTTTCTTTTGCTGCCTCTCCTATTACATGAAAAAAAGGTGCGAAGCCGCTTGTCCCTCCGGGGGCAAGGAAATCCTTGGTCTGGTATGGGACTCTTATGAGTGCCCTCTTTCCTTATAAAAAGGGCGATGGCGGCCTTATTAGTCGAGCGTTCGTACCTCTCCCATAAGTCGAGTCACTAACGTACCTCACCCTGCCTTCCTTGATGCTTATTGGGTGGTGGGCGCTGGTCGAGCGTGCTCCGCATCCTCTCCTCTTCAATTTACTTATTTGGTGGGGGGGCTTATGGTCGAGCCCCCTAAAGGGTCCTTATCAGTCGAGCCCCCTAAAGGGTCCTTATCAGTCGAGCCTGCTTACGCATCCTTAACAGTCGAGCCGATGGCGGCCTTATTAGTCGAGCGTGCTACGCACCCTGCCGGTCCTTGCACTAGGAAGCGCAAGACCCTCCGGACCTTCTCTTTTTCTGAATGAATGGATAAGCTCCTCTATAAAGAGGAATACCCTGAATCCTGCTATGTGGATCGTTGATTTGTAAAGCATGTCCAAAGGGGAATGCGTAGGATGGATAGATAGTTATGGATAGATTGTGATAGAGAGAGAAGACCCTTATTCCTGCAATTGGGATCGGGGAGTTTTATAGCAGTTACGTAGGGAAGCCCAATCCGGTCCAATCTAGATTTCCCAGTCAGGATCGAGTATTCAGGATTGATAACTGAACTATTTATCCAGGATCGTTATTCCGAGAACTCGGCAGGATCAGGCTAGCGCAACTCACAACTATTTCTTCAGGATCGATTCAGGATAAAGAACGGGAGCAAGCACACTAAACTATTTCTTCAGGGCGCCCGATCGTATGATTCCTTCCTTCCGACCGATGAAGTGTTTCCTTTACGTATTAACTCGTTTCAGAATGTCCCAAGAATCTCATATATAAGTAAGAGAGCTCTAATCATATAATAGAGAGAGTAAGTTTCTCTAATCAAACCTATCTATCTAAAGGGTACCATGACCCACTCACTTAGTGTAGGCGGGTAGGTAGGCGGGGTACCCCCCCCCAGGTAAGGTTCTTTTTACAGCCATTCCTTCGAAAGAGAATGTGCTGTTTACAGTATGCTAAAGCATAGGTCGGGCAGATTGACTTAAGACTTTGAAATTGGGGAGAATCTAATCTCTAACTAGGGCGGCTCCAGTCTAGCCCCTGTCAGACGGGAAGCCAGTCTCTGGAAGACGGGAAGCCAGTCTCTGGAAGACGGGAAGCCGATATAGCCCCGCGCGAAGCAAGTGAAGACATAATTCCACAGAAGAGGTCCTAAATTCAGAGTCAATTTCAAGTACTCGTATCATTTCGGTAACTAGAGAATAAAGAGAAGACACCACTCTCTCAAAGTCTATCCCACGTATATTTTAGCCCACTTCATTAAGTCGGCCCCTCTTCGCAACGCCAATGGCTTAGGAACTTTTTAGTTGCTCGACCGATAGGGAGAGAATGACGTAATTACATATATAATATGTGCTCGGAACGTGTGAATGGGCCTTTCGGATGAGGCTTGGAAGGTTTTCATGCTGCAGAACTAGTCCGGTGCTGCCAAGTGTTCGAACGATGTGTCCCTTCCCGGTGTTATCAGTCCATCTCCCTAGCCTAGTCGTTAGAGTCCATGCCCCTAGTTAATGCCCCTAGTGTGTCCATTAGTTATTACTCGCCTCATTCTCCCTAATCCCCGTGTGTTCGTTCAGTGGCGTGCGTATTGACGGAGCTTGGGCTTGCCGCTTTGGGTGAGGTGCTGCCGAACTAGGAGTGATCTGTCCCTCGAGATCCGTATCTGCCTATCCTAGCTGCCATTAGTCCATCATTGTTCCCATTGTTCCTACTCCGAGGAGGATAACTAGCTCCCTCCTCCAATGCCTCGATCCGATCTTCGCTGATCAATCTGGTGGAACAACAAGCAGTAATTGACAACCTTAATAAAGAAGATTCAAACACGTGTAACAGTAATAACCTTCTATTCGTTTCACTGATTTCAGTGCATGCGGGATATTAATAAACTCATTCATAGGGACGCACTCATAGAATTCGATCACTTTCCCCTTATCCTTACCCTTTCCCCTGTCAAAAAGCATCGCAGTTGGCCATCGCAGTTGTATTCCCAGAAGCGCCCTTTTCCCCTGTCAAAAAGCATTGCAGTTCGGTTACCTGATGCACCCATAAAATCCCAATATTGATAATAAATAGTTAATAGTAAGTCCGGGAAGGAATAAGGTTCCTAATTACGTATATAAAAACACACATAACTTCTCAGTAAGTAAGGCAATTCCAACGATCCCACCACAACAGTTGCTGTAAATCCAACTGAAAGTCATCCCGTAGGCTTCACCTGGTCCTCCCTCTAATCAGGGGCTGTATCGTGGTGTGGTAGGACCTTCTTAAGTAAGTGTCTGTCTAGGTCTGATCCTTAAAAAAAGGAAATATGTATAACCCTGTCCATCCACCCACAAAGCTTAAGCAAAGAGTAATTCGTCGCTTTCAGGTCTGGGTAAAAAAACCCAGAAATATGGGGTTTTATATAGTAATGAGCCTCAGCAAATTGTTGTTTTTTCAGTAAGAATTGACAAAAGAAAAGCCTCTCGGCGTTTTAGCCTTTTCGTGCCCCAATGGGGTCCTCCCATAACACACTACCTCACTCTAGCCTAGCCCTATTTACTACTGAATGAATGAAATCCTCTCCCTTTAGTCGAGCCCCCTACCGGGTCCTCACCATCGGAATGGTGAGCCCCTCTCCTCACCATATGAATAGTGAGCCCCCTAAAGGGTGATGGCGGCCTCTCCCTTTTGGTCGAGCACCTAAAGGTTAGGGTTTACTTATTGCCCCTCTCAAATAAGTAACCAAAACAGTCGAGCCTGCTTGCGCATCCTTAACAGTCG
>Ga0181465_100686_pt1 | contig 14170 bp, 12 predicted proteins | sample InSIn3gowninarea_FD_119076 | JGI IMG/M metagenome (GOLD analysis project Ga0181465, IMG submission 119076) | Clean room microbial communities from NASA Spacecraft Assembly Facility at Jet Propulsion Laboratory, Pasadena, California, USA -... ... | reverse complement strand
GGAGCCGGACGCGGGGGTGCGGGAGGAGGGGGGTGGGAGGGCGGAGTATAAGGCGTCGAGGGTTGTGACGGCGGGGGAGAGGTTGGATAGTGCGGTTGCGACGGAGAGGGCGAGGGGGGGTGTGAAGGGGGCTAAGGAGAAGATTTTGGATGACTGGTTGGCGGAGGAGGAGGAGGAGGAGGAGGAGAGTGAGGGGTCGACGGAGGAAGAGAGCGGTGACGAGGAGGAGACGAGCGAGGAAGATGAAGAAGAAGAGACGGATAAAGAGAGCGAGGATGAAGGAGAGGAGGATCGATTGGTCAAATAGATGTATATACCCAATATAGCTGCATCATCACCGTGGATGAGAAGGCAAGACTTACTGAACATATCAACCAACCTTAAATCTTAAAGACCAACCTCACGTTGTGCGACCAGCAACGGAGCTTTGTTTGTCGAGTTGTGACCGAGTGATCTTACCGAAGTCATCACGTTTCTTAGCGCCGTGGTGCTCCTCTCGCAACCTACCTTCACCTACCGCTTGGCACCGCCGTGTGAACGAACAACATTGGCGTGAAAAGAACTGAACGACACGAACCTAAAACGAAGCCACAAGAGCGTGAAAAGAGTGGAGTCACGTGACCGGAGAAGCGGACACAGAGAGTGGAAGGAACTTCATAGGACGACTGTACGAGATGATTCACGGTCAAGGAGCGCAGTAAGGACGATCATCTTGTTCCGCAAGCCAGGGACAGGCTCGAGACGGGAACGGTATGAGAGGCTACCGAGGAACTAGATGCGACGTAGTAAGGCCTATTCTTTTGACTTGTCCGAAAAGGTTTGAATCTGAATCTGAATCTGAATCTGAATCTAATACAACGAGCGGAAAAGGGAACTTGGAAGAAAGATGCCGGACATGAGGAAAGGCTGACTCGACGAGACATCTTCGACCCTGTCCTTTCTGCCAAACTGACTGGATACAAAAGGACTACCCAGACGCCGCCACAGACTATGAAGAAAGTGAAGTTGTGGTAGAAGCATCGGTCGCCCGATATATGACGTATAGAGACCAAATCTGACTGGTTTTGACCAAAGTGAGGACAAGCACTCACCAGCGTCGACTGTTCGAGGGTCAGTAAGACATACCACGCTTGACGATTGCAATCTTACCTGTAGGCAGCAGAGACCTTTGGCTGCCGCTTCTTCAACCGAGGCGTGACGTCGTCGTACTGGCGACGCTTGCCATCGTCCTGCTCCTCCGAAGCATCGAAACTCCTCTTGCGAGAAGTCGCGGTGTCGGAGCGAGCAAGCGGTATAGGCCCGCTGTCTTCTAGTAGATTAGTGCCGTTGTTTGTCGTCGATCCGGACGCATCCTCGTGGAAATCAGAGCCGACCTGAGTGTGCTGGCTGTTCTCCGAACGCGGGCTATCACGGATACCATCGTAATGGCCGTGCCCGTTGGGTCGCGGGATTTGATCGGATTTCCAGACGTCGTACATTGGCGATGGTTCCCGCTCTGGAGGCGGCGGGGGTGCGTAACCCTGCTGTGGCGGTCCATACGGCTGACCCTGCCCCTGAAAGCCGAACTGAGGCTGACTTTGCGGCTGCGGAGCGTGTGCGGAAGTTTGCTGCACTCCGCTCATCTCTGTCTTGAGATGAGGCGGCGGTGCCGTGAATGCAGGACCCGGCGTAGGATGTACCGGCTTTGGTGAGCCAGTGACACCTAGTCGAGCAAGAATGTCTTCCTGCTGATCGTTCTTGTCAAAGACTGGTACTGGCGCAGAAGGTCCAGGAGCGTTTTGAGACGGTGCAGGTTCTTGGTCACGAGCTGAAGTCCCATTAGACTCCAGCTGCTCGATGACAGTGTCCATCACATTCCAGCCGGGGTCGTGGCCATCTTCATCGCGCTCCTCCACAATCTCACCGTCTTCCTCTTCGACGGGGAGATCAGGACGATCACGATGGCCTATAACGTCTTCTAGAGGCACCACCTCAGAAAGATCCGTGAGTTCTTTGAATATCGTGTCGTCCTTGAAGAGTGCCCAATCCTCCATCTCTCTCACGCTGATGAAAGCTTGGTACGCATTCTCAGATGTGAAGTACTTTGACACCGAGTCACCGTTCCCTAAGGGCTTCTGCGGCGGCTTCTTTGTGACTTCCTCAGCTTCTGCGTATGTCGAAGGCAATGCTCGAGTGACTTGGTTGGGAGGATGCCAAACTGATCACGGGTTAAGATGTTTTCTCATTGGATACTGCTCGTTCAACACACGACTTACTAATGATGCCGATACTCAGGTTGGGATCGATTTGGTCATTGCCTTTTGGCCATATAGCACCATCGAAGTCAAAATCCCAGTCATCCCATCCTAGATAGAGAGAGTCGGGGTGCTGTGAGTTGTTCTGGACAGAGGGTTCTCCGTGCTCCGAACTCATGTCCATAGCGCTTGATGAGGATGGTGGGGGTGGATTCGCATTAGGTGTGCCTTGATGAGAAGGTCGAGTTGGCGTTCTTTCAGGGCTAGCTTGCGACGTTGTAGAGGGAGCATTCTGACCATAACTACTCGGGGCCTGCTGCGGTTGTTGTGGCCCATACTGAGAGTACTGAGTAGGGTCGTTGGAAGGATAGGCCTGCTGCGCTGGTTGCTGCCACTGCTGGTTATGTTGGTAGTTGGTTGGTGGAGCGGAGGGATCGAGTTGCGGATATCCTTGAGGTGGGTACCCTTGCGGCTGTTGGTGGCCTTGCTGCGGAGAATAGCCTTGATGTTGCTGTTGATTGTATGGAGGTTGCTGCCAGCCTTTATTGGATTGCTGGTATCCTGACTGTGGTGGTTGCTGGTAGTTTTGAGACTGTTGATAGCCCTGCGGCTGTTGATAACCTTGGTGAGGGGGCTGATATCCCTGCGGCTGCTGATAGTTCGAAGGCTGCTGGTAACCTTGTGGCTGTTGGTAACCTTGCTGTGATTTCCATCCCTGAAGCTGTTGGTAATTCGGAGGCTGCTGATATCCCTGAGGAGCTTGCTGGGGATATCCTTGCTGCTGGAATCCTTGAGGTTGCTGCTGGTACTGATTTTGGTTGTAGGGGCCAGCAGTCTGACCCTGCGGTGGCCCACGATAGCCAGGAGGAGGTGGATAACGAGTTATGACGGGGTTACCTTTATGACGTTTCGGAGGAGGAAACGAATTAGGACCGCTTAATGTCTGGTTAGCGGCAAAACTTCGGTACACAAACATGGCGGAAACGTCGGTGCGACGATGTGTCTTGGAGGAGGGTAAAGCTGAACATGGAGGATGAGGAAGAGTGACTCACTGCTTTGGGTGCTGTTGGTGATTTGGAGGTCCGTTAGGCTGGTAGCCTCCACCTTGATAGGGGGGCTGACCGTACTGCTGCGGCGGTTGCGAGTAGGGTGGTTGTTGCTGTCCATATTGTTGCTGAGGGTATGACTGTGGACCTTGCTGTTGCTGCGGGGGATAGGACTGCGGGCCAAATGGCGGACTGCTGCTGTATTGCTGAGGGTGCTGGTACTGAGGACCTCCGTTCATCGAAGCGTTTCCGTACATCGCGACGAGGCGGCACAGGTTCAAGTCTCTGACGCTGAGCTGGGAAGACTTGTAGTGGTGATGACCAGAGAGGAAGTTAGAAGCCCAGGTACGCCGATGCTATGGTATAACACGCCGCACCGACCAAGCGAGCCCGCGCACCACGTGTTTGGTGTGAAACCGATGACAGAGAGTTCACCAAGATGAACGACCTTGTACCTAGGTAATGACGGGAGCTGTGAGGTGACGTGCGATGCAGATGAAATTCCAAAGCGTGAACTGGATTGAGAGGCCAAGTGATCATCCAAATGAGATGAGAACAGTTAGGGGTAGGAAACAGAGGGAAAAAACTTGAGAGACTCGACAGAGAACGTGCTTCCTATGGCTTTCAATCCGACCGACAGTCAACATGGCATCTGACGCGAGTCTACAGAGGGTTTGTACAGCCCATGGTCCAAGGATTTCAAGTTGTTGCGCGGCAGGAGGGTGGGAAAAGGTGCAGAGATGGAAAAAGCAGCCGCCGGCAGCAACCTGTCGCGCACAGGCCGAGTCCGTCGTCAGCACCTCGGATGCCACCCTGCACCTGGCTGCACCTGGCTGCACCTGAACCTTACAAGTAGAATCTCTCGACAAGTAGAACCAACACGCACGCGACAGATGGGCCATCTTCTCTACCCACGACCATGATTGTGCGATACAGATATCTGCTGGCAGCTACTCTAGCCTCCTGTCCTTGACCTCTGGTCCCATCTTCTGAGCGAGTCTTTCTTTCACAATCACGCATACTCTGTGCTCGCAATAAAGGAGCTCCACAGCGATGCCAGGCCTTCCGTGTACGCTCAAGTCGTGCGGCCCTTGTCTGTCTGCATTCCACTCACTGACCCTATCCCGATATCTTAGCTACGATCGACCTGGACGCATGCATAGAACGGTTGTACAAAAAAGAGCTGCTGGCGGACTCGGTCATCGAAGCGATATGCGCAAAGGCGAAGGAGCTCCTCATGAAGGAGAGCAATGTCGTCCACATCGCGGCGCCCGTCACCGTGGTCGGTGACATCCACGGCCAGTTCTTCGACATGATCGAGATATTCAGGATAGGCGGGTTTTGTCCGGACACGAATTACCTCTTTCTAGGTACGTAAGATGCGTCTCCTGGGCGTGTGGCCAAGCGCAACCTGTCCAATGTGGGGAGTCGTCTTTCAGAGTGGACAGGCCTGCAGAATCGTCTTCTTCCACCGGCCAAAGGATCGGGAGTATTGCAACGCTTGCAACGGCGTTGCAACATCTCTGGTACCTTGCCTGCCACCACCTGACATCCTTCTGCGAGCCGCTCTCAACCACCCTCACACTAACACCACTTCCACCCTCGCAGGTGACTACGTCGACCGCGGTCTCTTCAGCGTCGAGACCATCTCCCTCCTCGTCTGCCTCAAACTGCGCTACCCGCACCGCGTGCACCTCATCCGCGGCAACCACGAGTCCCGCGGCGTGACCCAGTCTTACGGCTTCTACACCGAGTGCAGCCGCAAGTACGGCAACGCCAACGTCTGGCACTACTTCACCGACATGTTCGACTTCCTCACGCTCTCCGTCGTCATCAACGACCAGATCTTCTGCGTGCACGGCGGCCTCAGCCCGTCCATCCACTCCATCGACCAGATCAAGATCATCGACCGCTTCCGCGAGATCCCGCACGAGGGGCCCATGGCCGACCTCGTCTGGAGCGACCCGGACGCCGAGCGCGACGAGTTCAGCCTGAGCCCCCGCGGCGCCGGGTACACCTTCGGCGCCCAGGTCGTCAAGAAGTTCCTCGAGGTCAACGGGATGAGCCACATCCTGCGCGCGCACCAGCTGTGCCAGGAGGGCTACCAGGTGCTGTACGACGACCGGCTCAGCACGGTGTGGAGCGCGCCCAATTACTGCTACCGCTGCGGCAACATGGCGAGCGTGCTCGAGGTCAGTGATACAGGGGAGAGGTTTTTCAACGTGTTTGACGCGGCGCCGGAGAATGATGTGCATCGGGCGGAGCAGCAGGCGCAGCAGGGGAAGGAGGTGCAGACGGAGTATTTTTTGTGATGGGGAGTGGCTGGAGACGGGCTGTGTAGGCCGTCTACTCTGGGCGCTTGTATGGGGGGGGAAATTGGATTTGTGGCTGTTGTAGATAGGTGCTCTTCCGTATTCGATGCCTTTGCAGGGCATGTTGGAGGCTTCCACATAGGCGTTGATGGCTCTGAGGTATTGTACCTGTACAGGCGTCGATGGCGTCTAGTAAAGGCATATTCCAGTAAGGACATCGAAGCACCACACATTCTTGGAGTCGCAATGTAGAAGGGACGACGATGGAGTTGCGCATAGCTTTGGGTCATAGACGTACGAACCAGCTGGAAAATAAGTGATATATACATATGTGATGATATATAACGTGGTTCACCACCGAGTCGCCAACCCCACCGAGTCGTCAGCTCTCCTCCACCAACACGCCTACGCGGCAACAACGCGTAATGTCTTAACAACGTAACGTGCAAAAGTCCTATAATAAAGGAGATATTTACCTTACTATCTCTAATATTTAATTAAAGCAAGTTCTAAGCAAAAAACGCGCTATAGAGATCTATAACGTTCCCTAAATAATAATCTAAGACTAACGCGCTAGACGACGCGCCCGACACGATTACGAGCCGAACCGTAAGAGCCTAATAAAGCTAGAGGAGGAGGTGATTATATAGCGTATACTTAACAAGAGTCTACGTGGTGTACCGCTCTCGAAGGTATATATACGAGATATAGCGAATAGACTACTAGGAGAGCGCGGAGGTAACCCTACTAGTAAGAACTAGGTTAATAGGTTTATTAAGCGTACTCCTAAGCTACGAACGCGATAGAGCCGTTCGTACGATTACTAGCGAGCTACCTACGAAGACCTAGCGCTTATACTACCCTAGTTCGAGCTTATTTAATTAATAAAGGCGAAGTACGGTATTATTAATAAGGATACCTAGAACTTTAACGAGATAGGCTTTTTAATAGGTAAGATCACGTCTTAGCTCGTAGTAATAGGCTTAGATAAGCCTAGGAAAGTAAAGAAACTATAGCCTAGCGATCGCGAATAGACTACCCTAGTATAACTGTATAAGCTATTAGCGCGACAGGGAAGCGTATCCCACCCTTTATTATCTTCGCTAGTAAGGTCCTAATCTCTACCTAGTTTAAGCTAGGTATACCACGCGACTAGGTTATCTAAGTTAGTCTAAATAGCTAGACGAGCAACGATCTAGCGCTTAACTAGCTTAAACACTTCGATACATATACGAAGTCTATAGGAGCGTATAGGCTACTTATTATTAACGGCCACGAGAGCTATTACTTACTTACTTTCTAGAACTACTATAAGGAGAATAAGATTATTACTCTCTATATACTATCTTACTTATCGTACTTACTATAACCTCTTAACGTCGCCTACTTTACGCCGCTAAAGCGCTCTTATAGCGACGGCATCTCGGCCTTAGCGCGTAGCTATATCTACTATATTAGTAAGGAAACCTTCCTACTAGCCTTTAAAGCTGCCTACAAGTAGATATTTACTAAGAAGAACGCTTACGTAGGGTTTAGAGGCGCTAGATTAGTTTTATTTAACCTAGATATAGTGGTATTAAAACTTAATATAAGGTTACGTACGCTAACTCTACTACGGCGCGATAACGCCGCGTAGGAGGCGAAGACGCTACGTAACGCTAAAGAGCTAGAAGCTTAGACTACGCTTATTTAATAAAGAATATAAAGGCGCCTAGGTTCCTTAGTAAGCTTACTTAACGAGTAGGTATAATAGCTAAGTAAAGGCGCGTAGTAGATAGTATATAATATAGTGTTACTATAGGAGGAATAGGCGCGTATATAAAGCGTAATTAAAGAGCTTATAAAGCGTAAGGGCTATAAAAGGCGGTATATACAGGTAGAGGAGACCTTAATAGTTAGTAAGGTATTAGACTTAATTACTAAGAGAAAGGATAGTAGTCGTAAGGACGGTAAAACGCCTACGAAGAGGGTGCGCGCTAAGAGGTACTACGGCTATTACGGCGAGGTTAGGTATAATTCCCGCACCTATAAGGTAGAAATAGAGGATATAGATAATAGTAAAGAATCTAAAGTGTAATCTACTATAGTATATAGTAAAAAAAATTATTATAGTGTTACGTAGTGTTGCCGCGTAGGCGTGTTAGTGGAGGAGAGCTAACGACTCGGTGGGGTTGGCGACTCGGTGGTGAACCACGTTATATGTGATGAAGAGTGGATGAGACGACCGTGCATGCTGGTTTAAATCTCGCTCTGCCTTGCTTAACTTTCGTATCTTGTTTTCATGCGCTTCCGTGTACAGTACTCTATTCAGCTTTCTCTGCTACATATTTGATGTTTGCTCATAAAGAAATGCCAGTTGCACGCATTACTCAGAAATCTAGGATCAAACAGAAGCTTCTCCGAACACCCAGACATCCCCCAAAGAGCCAGAACAACAAGCAAACTTACACCTGCCACTTTCCCCGCCTACATATCGCAACAACGCCTCGTCCACAGGAAAGCCATTGGGTATCTTAAAAGTACATCGGCCCATTACCGCCATCCTGAGCCGGAAACTCACCGCCAAATCCCGGCACACCCTCATGCTCCATCCCATCCAGATTCATAAACTCCTCCAGCGCGCCCTCCGGCATGACCGGCTCCTGCTGGCCCCCCTGCTCGGGCCCCTGGCCCTCTACTCCCATCTCCCTAGGCGACGGCGCCTCGATCCCGTCCACGAGCCTCGTGAGCGGCGGCACCGCGCGCCCCAGCGCGTCCCTCCGCTCGGGCTGCCGGACGCCCGCGTCCTTGGTCTCCGTCGCGTCGCCGCGCGCGTTCATGTACAGCCCCGCGTCGCCGACCTCCCCTTGCTGCACGTGCTGCTCGAACGCCGCGTCCAGCAGCGGCAGCAGCAGGCTGGCCTCGTACCAGCGCCCCTTGATCTGCGAGAGGTCGAAGCGCACGGCCGGCTGCAGCAGCTTCCACGCCGCGGACGTGGGCGTGACCGGCTTCGTCAGCGCGTTGCGCGCGCGTAGGTCCTCGCGCATGCGGAGCGGGAGGTGCCGGTTCGTGGGCGTCGTGGTTTGGTTGCGCAGGTTGGTGAGGAGGGTGTAGATGTCGCCCGTGACGTGGACGGTCGTGCGTTGCTGGATGCCGGGAGCGCCGGGTGTTGGGGTGGCGACGGGGACGGGGACAGGCTGGATGCGCTCGACGATGTCGAGCACGACGAGTACGTCCGTACCGCTGCCTGGCCGCAACCGCACCGGCTCGCCAACCCAGATCTTCTCCGCGCCCAGGAACATGCCGTTCCAATGGCGCTCCTCGGCGCCGGCGCCGGCGTCGGCTCTGGATTTGCGTGTGAGGTCGAAGAGGGTGTAGCTTGCATCGACTGCGCGTGCGGCAAGAATACTCCCATCCACCTCAGCATCACCAACACCATACCGCTTGTCCAGGATGCCAGCCCAGTCGGCCGCGTCGTAGGTGACGTTGCGTTCGTTGAGACGACCGTTGGTGAAGGGGGGCGGTGACCAGGCCAGCCAGGGGCGCAGGTGATCGTTCCGGGTTATGACAACTTGAGGCGGGTGTGCGAAGGGGTGGGAGAGGGGTTGCACGACGTAGGCGCGGATTTCTTGCGCAGTGGAGGGGTTGAGGGCGTAGCGGCGGGTGATGACGCCAAGACCCCAGGCCTGGCCTCTGTTGAACCAGACTATTTCGCCGGGGCGGAAGAGAAAGCGGTCGTATGAGGCGTCGATCTGCTGGTCGAGGGACCGTGGCGGAGGTAGTGGGGATGGCTGAGGTTGCGCATTCGGGGTTTGCGTGGTTTGGGGGGTCGTAGTTCGCTGTGGTAACGACATTGGCGTGGGCGGCTGTTTCGTAGCCAGTGAGTCTTGCGACGGCTGGCGACGAGGTATCTCCACAACTGGATGTTTGCCAGAGACCTGAGGCTTGATCTGCGCTTCCTCTTTCTTGACTTGTGCGGCTTGCTTGACCTCCTTCACGGCTGGCTTGTCTTCAGGCTGCAGTTCTTCTGGCGAGCAGGCCTTACATGAGCAACTGCGCGTGTCGCCAGTCTCATCCGTAACAAGCCACAGGAGGTGTGGGAAGAAGTCGGCGGGACTCCTGTAACGTTTTTTGCGACCCATCGGATGGCCGTACAAGTATGCGTCCTGCCGGTCATGCCCACCTCCAGCATGATTTTTGGCGGACTTCTGCGGCCTTCCTTCGGCATCCTCTGCTTTGGATTTGATGTGTTCGAACAGGCGATAGTTTTCGGGGAGTGCTGCCAGGATATATGCCTTATCTTCAAAGAACGTTAGGGAGTGAAGTTGAAGCGAAGGATTGCACGACGTACCTTGGTATCCCACTCCACCAAGTTCGCGCATCAGCATACCTGCAAGCTTCCTCCTCCAGTCCAGATGTTTGGGGTCATTTTCAGATATCTCACGATAGTAATCGCATACTCCTTTCGCATCCGGCGTCCTGTCCAGCTGCTTGGGCAGCGGCTGGTTCTTCTCGACTTGCCTCTTGTTGCTGACTTCAAGCTTGCCGTCAGAGCGACGGACGTACAGCGGTTGGAAGAGTGTCATCGGTCATGCATTGTCTACAGAGTCTCACAAAGGTGGCCAATCTTCGACAACAAGGTGAAGACGTGAAGATGTGAAGACGAAGGCTTGCCGGCTATACACAACCTAGTCGTCGCAAATTGATGTCGGTCGCCGAGAATGTCCCATTTACGCCTGCACGTGCCGACGCGTGCCTTGTCAACGCGCCGTGGCATCAGTCAACTTTGGCGTCCAGCTTCCAGCCACGCAAGGAATGTTGGAACCCACCACTCCAGTGCTGCTGTTCTTGCTCGCAGTCACGTCGAGAATGAGAGGGCTTCGTGAGGATGGCTTCTAGTATACGCTTCATTCACTGGCCAAGACGGCGTCGATTCGTTTCGTTTGATTCACTTGCACTCCGGTAGAGGCTAGAGCATGCTGCTGCCGTTGCGTCTTTCACTTTCACTCGTAGTCTTCGCCTTTGCATGAGATCCACAGAACTATCCGCTCGGCTATATCTACTCACCTTGCTCCGTCTGGCAGGCTTCTTGCTGTCTTGCTCACTGCAGGTATCCGTCCGGATCACAAATCCGTGAACAATGGATCGCCCAAGCTACCAGCTAGGCTCGCCGCTGCCTGTGACTCCACAAAGCCGTAGATCCGTCACTGCCTCTGAGCTCCTGGCATCGTTCCAGGCCTCTCAATCGCCAACAGCTAACACCAAGTCGACGAGGTCGCCAGCGGTCGTCGTGGAGAATGCTTTGGATACTCCGCAGCGAACAGCATACTTGCCAGTAACACCGTCGTCGGAAGTGGCTTCAGACGCCATGGTGGACGGAATACGCACCCTGCGGCCGAAGAGGGTCGTCACGTACGATATCTCCGATAGTGTTGATACGACACCACAATCCTCAGCGTACGCATCGTCAGTGTTGCTCACTCCAGAGACTCTCAACACCCGCGAGGAGTCCGAAACAACCGAGGATGAAATCATAGTAGTCAAACCTCAAGCCCGCTCTTCAACAGGCCGTTTCTTGAGGCCTCCATCTGAGCTGACGCTGTCAGGGAAGATGCTCGGAGATGTCCGTGGTCGTAGCCAGTCTCACAGATACCGTAAAAGCAACTCGAAGCAGTCGAAGGATATCTTAGTTTCAGACACACAGAGCCAGCCCAGCGATCAGACAGCACGGAGCCGCCTTCGTGCCGATATTGCATCCATCACACGAGTCAAACAGGATGGCTTCCTGCTCGCACATAAGGAATTCTTCCTTCCGCTACTGCCCGAAAAGAATTACATACAGAAGCTCGAGGATTTGCAGAGTACTGATTCGATCTTCGGTTCGTTCGCGCCATACAAGGCTCTGGAAGAGCAGCCAAAAGGGTGAGTGAGCTTGGACTTCGGCTTGCGATTTGGAGATATCCAGAACTGACTTCAGGTAGTGTGACGGCAACCATGAAACCGTATCAGTTAAGCGGTCTCTCGTTCCTACTACATCTGTACGAGAACGGCATGTCTGGTATGCTGGGTGACGAGATGGGGCTTGGCAAGACACTGCAGACGCTATCTCTGTTCCAATATCTGAAGGAGCACGGCCATCGCAGGTCATCTTCAGATGAGTTCCAACCAGCTCTGGTCATCTGTCCGCTTAGTGTCATCAACTCCTGGGTGACAGAGGCTCGCAAGTGGACGCCGCAGTTGAAGGTTATGCGTTTCCACGGGGGCTTGCATGAGAGGCAACAATTGAAGAAAGTGGCTACAGGACAGATCGACCGCTATGGCAACGCAACCGGCCACTCCAAGCGGAAGAGGGAGCGCCGGCATGCTTCCGGAAAGCCGCTGATTGATCTTGACTCCGACGCGGAAACGGAGGGTCTTTACGACCTGGTCGTCACCACGTACGAAGTATTTGCAGCTGAACACAAATGGTTCAAGTCAGCTTTCGTCTGGCGTTATGTGGTCCTGGATGAGGGGCACAGGATCAAGAACAACACCACTCAGATATCAAGCTCTCTGCAAGGCTTGAGTGCGGAATATCGCCTCATTCTCACTGGGTAAGGAATTTGTTCTATCCATGATCGCGCGAGGGAGACGTTCTGACACACGTCTTAGCACTCCATTGCAGAACAATCTCCACGAGATGTGGGCGCTACTTCATTGGCTGTATCCACAAGTGTTTACAAAGCAGACTGCGGAGCTTTTCAGTTCATCGTTCGACCTAACTCGTGGTAAAGTTAGCACCTCAGTGATGGACAGCGCAAGGCGGTTGCTTGAGCTTATAATGCTCCGTCGACTGAAGAACAGCCCAGATGTCAACTTAGGATTGCCTCCCAAGGAAGAAGTACTTCTCTACGTCCCTCTCACTCCAATGCAACGCTTCTGGTACACGCGGCTTCTTACTCGGGCCGGAGACGACTTCCTAGAAGATCTCTTTCGAGATGTCAAAGGGAAGGAGAAGACCACACTGAGACAAGAAGCTGAGGAAGAGCGAACTTGGGCCGCGCTCGACAACACTCAATCCAATGAACCCTCTAACGAGTGGACTGAGACGAAGGAAATCATGCGTCAAGCTCTGGAACAGGAGAAGACAACTTCGCTCAACGTCAATGCTTGGCGCAAGCTGATGAACCTCGTGGTGCAGCTCCGAAAATGCTGCAGCCACCCATATTTGCTCCCAAATGCGGTTCCGGAGCCATATCACTTGGGTGAGCACATCATCCGTGCTTCTGGTAAATTCATCGTTTTGGAGAAATTACTGCAGGATCTCATCATCAAGAAGCGCAAGAAAGTTCTGATATTCTCCGGCTTCACCAAGATGCTGACTTGCTGCGAGGACCTACTGGCTTTGATAGGTGGAAACGGTACCAACTTCAAGTACCTGCGATTCGATGGCTCCTCCGGTAGAGCGAGGAGGAACTTGAGCATCCGCATGTTCAACGATCGAACTTCAGAGTACAAAGCGCTTCTCATATCCACTCGAGCCGGCGGTCTGGGCATCAACTTGACCGCGGCCACCGACGTTATATTCCTCGACGAAGACTGGAACCCACAGATTACCATCCAGGCAGAGGCTAGAGCCCACCGCATCGGGCAGACCCAGCTTGTGACGATCTACAAGCTCTGCACTCAAGGCACGGTCGAAGAGCAAATGATGGGTCGTATCCGCAAGAAGCTCTACCTCTCAGCCAAGATCACCGAATCGATGCGGAACATCCACAGTATGCCCACAAAGCCGGTGAAGAAGACGAAGGGAAAGCCCGCGACGGAAGAAATGCCGCAGCTCGACACAAGTCAGCTGAAGTCTCTGGTGCGCCGTGGTGCGCAGACCTTGTCCCATCCGGAGATCGATGTCACCGAGATGCTTTCCTGGGACCTCGCCACCATCCTGGAGAAGTGCAAGGACCGTCCCAGCGATCCGCATGTCAGTGAGCAGACGGCGTCGTCAACCACACTGGACGAGGAGAAATGGTTGTCCGTTATGGAACGCGTGGAGTGTGCCGTGTTTGACGGCAAGCGATACCAGCGAAGTCTGTTCAACGAAGACAAGGTTCTTCCCGAGGGTGTCTCGAAGGAGGATCGCCGGAAGGGCAAGAACACGACCGTCATGGTTGACGGTTTCGCTATCAACAAGGAGAGTATGCGGTGTGCAGATTGGGAGGCTGTGCCTACGATGGCAGGGAAGGATCCACGACTTGCTGAGCCAAAGCGGGAGAAGAAAGCGCAGGTGGTCAACCAGGAGGTGAGTACCATCTTTCCTGGCAATGTCCTTGGTCCCTGATAGCTGACGATTCCACACAGCATTGCCAATTGTGCTTCGACGGTGGAGAGCTGATCTGCTGCCACGGCTGCCCGCGAGCCTACCATTACGATTGCCTGCCAAAAGAATTTCAGCAACGCACCAAGGGCTGGCAGCAATTCCACTGCCCGCAACACGAGTGTGTCGTTGACGGCAAAAAGACTACGGACGCCGGCGGGCTCATCTTCCGGTAAGCAATCATCACTTTCCCTTCCCATCTCCCTTCGCCGGCCCCTTTCCCGCTCTTTTCTCCTCCTCCTCCTC
>Ga0181465_100683_pt1 | contig 14187 bp, 13 predicted proteins | sample InSIn3gowninarea_FD_119076 | JGI IMG/M metagenome (GOLD analysis project Ga0181465, IMG submission 119076) | Clean room microbial communities from NASA Spacecraft Assembly Facility at Jet Propulsion Laboratory, Pasadena, California, USA -... ... | reverse complement strand
ACCAATATCCTTTGTCCTTTAAAATTGATTCCCGATTTGTATTCGCTGCTATTCCCTGTATGTCTGTCCGTTCACCTGTAAATATTATTCCGCGGGATGTTGCAGGTATTCCTATACTCGAGATCAGCCTGGTGATGAGCCGTCTTCCACCTCATATAGCTGATTCGCTTAATGCACCGCTGATGCGAGCCATATTCGGGGACATCAGAAAATTGGGTTTAGCAAAATTGCCTTATGGTCCGTTTGTGCAGATAAAAAACACACGGAGTATCCCTGTATTGGATATAGGCATTGTTAAACATATCCGAAGGGGACATATAAAAGTATATAGTGGTGTTGATCATATATCAGGCAATACCGTTTATTTTTCAGATGGAAAGAAAACGGATGCAGATGTAATTGTGGCTTGTATCGGATTTGACCAGCAGAACGCCAGGGTTGTTGATGTAGATGATAATCGTTTTGAAGATTTACGCGTATGCGTGGACGCGCAACGATATTTTGGCAAAGATGGCTTGTACTTCTGTGGTTTTTGGGTTGGCCCGACCGGACAAATCCGGGAAATTGCTGCAGACGCAAAGAAGATTGCAACAGATATCGCGAAAAAGAAAGCTGCACATTTCTACCCTGCATAACTTTCGTATGTAAACTAAGTATCGTTGAAAAAGCATCACCAGGTATAATTACAAACGGAAGTACTTGTTACCCCACCTCAGGCAGGCGAAACCTTAAATTTCAGGTCGTTTTACGGCAGTATAACACCAGGCAGTAATCCCGCAAATTCGCCATTTAAACGAACATCCGCTTCATACTTTATCTTCACCTCCATAAAGTCAATATTGGTAACGAAAACATACTCAACATGAGTGAAAGCAATTTTAAAAGCGGCTATTCAGCAGTGAACGGGCTTAACATGTATTATGAAATATACGGTGAAGGAACACCACTTGTGCTAATTCATGGTGGTGGCTCTACGATACAAACTACGTATGGCAACATCATTCCTTTACTTGCAAAACACAGGCAAATCATTGCTATGGAATTGCAGGCGCATGGCCGTACCGGCGACCGCGCAGCCGACCTGAGCTTTGAACAGGATGCTGACGACGTAGTGGCGCTGCTGCACAACTTACATATTGCAAAGGCAGATTTTTTTGGCTACAGCAATGGTGGACACACTTTGATTGAGATTGCGCTTCGCCATCCGGGCGTAATTAACAAAATGATTATTGCATCGTCTTTTTATAAGCGCAGTGCGGCACCACCGCAATTCTGGGAAGGCTTTGATTACGCAACTATTGATGTAATGCCCGAAGCGTTAAAAGATGGCTTTCTAAAAGTTAACAACGACAGGCAGGCGCTGCAAAACATGTTTGAGAAAGATGTGCAGAAAATGAAAACTTTTACCGGCTGGAGTGAAGAACAAATAATGTCAATAAAAGCACCTGCGTTAGTTATCAACGGCAACAATGATGTAGGCAGCATTGAGCATGCAGTAGAAATGTATCGTACGATCCCCTGCTCGCAATTAGTTATTGTTCCGGGCAAGCATGGCACTTATATCGGCACAATAGAATTCCTGGACAACGGAAAATGGAACCAACAGTATATCATCGATATCATAAACGGATTTTTGAATGAATAGACCTTTATTTGCAATAAGTGCAGGACAGCACATTCCAAAAGACAAGCATTATCCTGATTAATGTTTAAACAACACTAAATCAGAAAGCAGGATTTCCCGATCATTGTGAACTTTCATGCTTGCGTTTCAATGCATACATACTACGCAATTAAAGCTGTAAATGATCGGCTAATAAAAATCAATATTTGATATTGAAGTGCTTTTGTATAAGTTTGGAAGCAGATTGAGTATGGATAACTGGTATAACCAAATTTATCTAAAAGCGATAAACTTACATATGAAAAATAGAAGAAACTTTTTAAAGACCACGGCAACTGCAGCTATGGGTACTTTGCTTTTGCCTAAACTAGCCGCATCCTCTTATTTTGGAACTTCCAACGCAAAAACATTCACTTTCGACATTTCATTAGCCGAATTCTCTTTTGCCGGCGAATTAATGTCCGGTAAAATGACGAACATGGAGTTTCCTGCAAGAGCAAAAAACGAATTTGACATTAATGTGCTGGAATATGTTTCCGGCTTCTTCAACAACAAACACACCGATCAGTCTTACCTGAAAGAATTAAAGCAACGCTGCGATGATCTCGGTATGAAAAACCATTTAATCATGGTGGATGGCGCTAACATTGCAGACCTTGATGCAGCGAAAAGGAAGCAGGCAGTAGAGTCTCATCATGCATGGGTAGATGCAGCAAAGTACTTAGGCTGTGACAAGATCCGCGTTAATTTAGGAGACACCATGAAAGCTGTAAGTGGCGAACCCGATGACCCTGCTGAAGCAGCAGCAGCGGCCGCTGCCGATGGCTACAGGCAATTGCTTGAATATGCAGCCAAACAAAATATGCTGGTGATTGTTGAAAATCATTTTGGTAACTCAACAGATATCGATTGGCTGGTGGGCGTTCTTAAAGAAGTAAACATGCCTAATGCAGGATTGCTGCCCGACTTCGGTAATTTTTGCCGGCAACGAAGCAAACCCACCGAAGCAGGTATAAAGGGAATGATGAATACCACCTGTATAAAAGAATATGACCGTTACGAGGGTGTAAAGAAAATGATGCCTTATGCAAAGGGCATCAGTGCAAAATCCCACAAATTTGATGCAGCAGGCAACGAAACAGAAACAGATTTTTTAAAGATGTTCCAGATTATCAAAGATGGCGGTTTCCAGGGCTATGTAGGAGTTGAATATGAAGGCGGTTTTATGAATATGTTCAATCCTTCTGCGGGTTATGTAACCACCGGCGAGGGAATAAAAGCTACTAAAAAACTGCTTGAAACTGTTCGTAAACAGCTGGCTTAAAAAATCAAGTATTTTTCATGGTATACTAAAAATTAACCAGCTGTAGATTCATCTGTAATTTATATCTACCTACAGATTTACCATCCGGTGGGCAATCAATTTTAACCATCTATTTTTACTTACCAGAACAAACGATTCGCCGTTATGAAAAAAATGCTTTGGGCATGTCTTATCCTATTTGCACTTTCATTACAAATCATCTCCTGTAAGAACACAACCGATACCGAAAAAGAAAAAATGGAAGAAGCCGAAGGTTTTGATTCTCCGCGGAAGGTTATTGAGAATCCCTCTCCTGCTCATCTTTCACCGGAGGAAAGTCTAAAAACTTTTCGCATTCCGAAGGGCTATCATCTGGAAGTAGTAGCCAGTGAACCAATGATAAAAGAACCGGTTGCGGTTGCCTGGGATGGAAATGCAAAAATGTATGTAGCACAAATGGAAACCTATATGCAGGACGTAAATGCTACCGGTGAGCAGCAACCGATCAGCCGCATCATGTTGCTGGAAGATACCAATGGCGATGGTAAAATGGATAAAAGCTCGGTGTTCATTGATAAGCTACGGTTGCCACGAATGATTTTGTGTGTAGGTAAAGAATTGCTGGTAAACGAAACAAACACCTATACTATTAATGCCTATAAGGACACTACTGGTGATGGGATTGCTGATCAGAAAAGAGCTGTTTATCAAAGCGATGCGGTAGATACTAAAAACTTAGAACACCAGCGCAGCGGACTCGATTGGAATATTGATAACTGGATTTACGTAACAGTAGATCCGGTACGTTTTCGCTATAAAAATGGCATGCTGCAGGCCGATTCCTTAGTGAGCGGCTCTAACGGACAGTGGGGCTTAACCCATGATAACTATGGACGCCTCTATTTTAGCAGGGGCGGCGGAGAAAATGCGGGCTCAGGATTCCAGATCAACCCTGTTTATGGACAATTAGAATTTGAAGACGCCTATGACGACTCCACCTTCGGAGCAGTATGGCCCATTATTAAAACCCCCGATGTCCAGGGAGGTGAAAAGCGCTTAAGACCAGACAGCACATTGAATCATTTTACGGCTGCTAACGGGCAATCTATTTTCAGGGGCGATCGGCTGCCTAAAAGTTTAGAGGGCGATTATCTCATTGATGAGCCGGTAGCCCGCATTATCAGGAGAGCCAAAGTAATAGATAAAGATGGCAAGACTACCCTTGTAAATGCGTACAATGAGGAGGAGTTCATTGCCTCTTCGGATATGAATTTCCGTCCTACCAATACTTACACCGGCCCCGACGGCTGCCTGTACATTGTAGATATGAACCGCGGCATTATACAGGAAGGCGAATGGACAAAAGAAGGCAGTTACCTGCGCCCGCAAATACAACGGCTTGGATTGGATAAAAACGTCGGCTACGGTCGCATTTACCGCCTGGTATATGACGGTATACAGCCAGGTCCCAAACCACATATGCTGGATGAGCCAACCAGCCAGTTAGTTACTTATTTAGACCATCCCAATGGCTGGTGGCGCGATAATGCACAAAAAGAAATCGTACTTCGGGGCGATCAGTCGGTAGTACCCGCTTTGCAACAAATTGCATCGGGCCAAAAGGGTCCGCTTACGGAGAAACCTTCCCCTTTAGGACGGCTGCACGCCTTATGGACATTAGATGGCTTGGGTGCTATGGACAAAACTATACTATTGAAAGCGATGGATGATGACGATGCGCAGGTACGTAAAGCAGCTATCTGGATCAGTGAACCTTTTATAAAGAACGGGGATGAGCAGGTTATGGAAAAGCTCCAGAAATTGGAAGGAGATAATAGTTACGCTGTACGAACCCAGCTACTGCTTTCGCTCAACTATGCTAAAGGAGATAACGCAAAAGCAATTGCCAAAAATATATTGGCAAAGAACTCTAAAAACGAAATGTTTGCCGGTATTGAAAGCAGCTTAGAGCAAAATGAAGCTATCCGATCGTTTGGCAAAAGGTTGGGCAGCTTAGCAGCAGCAGACAGGAAACGGGTGATGGATGGAGCTACCATATTCCGTTCGCTTTGCGCCAGTTGCCATGGCGCAGATGCAAAAGGGCTGCCCGGTAAGATAGCGCCTTCGCTAGTGAATGATTCCAGGACCATGTTCATAGGTAAAAAGGATACGATCATTAATATTGTATTGCATGGTTTAACTGGTCCGCTGAATGGTACTAAATACCCGGTAGATATGCCACCGATGGGAAGTAACAACGATGAATGGATAGCGTCGGTACTCTCCTATTTACGGTACAACTTAGGAGTGCCGGAACAATATGCCGGCATGATACCGCCGAAGTACCTTGGGCAGATATTAGTGCGCCCCGAAGAAGTAAAACAGGTAAGGGCAGCAACAGGAGGAAGAAACAAGCCCTGGACTATGGATGAACTAAAAAAGGGTGGAAAATAAAAGGATTAAGTGCAAGTTCCAGGTTAAAAGTTACAAGTATTGTGTTTCTGGCTACAAGCTCTGAGCATAAATTTATGCTATTTGAATAGAACCATTGTGCGCTTATTTTTAATAACCAAGGAGGTTCGCATTTACAAAAGTACAGCGCTAAAGTTAAAGAAGATTTCGTGGCGGGTGCAATTCAAATTTTCGTTTAGTTAAGCGGTATTAGCGAGATTGGATTTAGCCAGTTGAATGACTTTGTCCCATTGTTGGTTCATGTAAATGACGCGCAGATTAAGCATGTGCTGTGCACCTTTTTTACTCCAGCGTTGTCCGGATAGTTTCATTCTTTTCTGCACTACCGTACGGTGAGCCGATTCAATAGCGCCGGAGCCAATGATACCACAGCCGATTGTTTGATAGTGCTTGTAATCCATGCGACTGCGGTTAGCATTCAAATACGCCAGCAGCTTAGCTCTGATCCTTCGTTTTCCTTTGGGAGCAGTCAGGCTATTTACATTACTAATGACTTGTTCTGAGTGGCTGTTCAGCAGCAGTTCCTTTTGCTGTTCTACCCACTGCTTAGCTTCGGATGCATCCGCAAAGAAAGCCGCTGCAAAGGCATGCAGGTGTTCCAGCAGATGATAGAAGTCCAGAATAGAAGTAGCTCCGGGAAAGGCATCTTCAATCCAGTTCTTAAGCCAGGGTGCCCCATCACTGATAAAGACCATCTGCTGCTGGTTAATGGTATAGTCTTCAACGAGGGCTTCCATCTTTTCACTAAAGCTTTTATGGGAGCCCATCTGCGCAAGGTATTGGGAGTGAGTAATTAGCCCTTGCTTCCCTTCGGGGTGCAGGCAGTCCGAAGACTTGAACAGCCGACCGGCTTTGACCTCTTTCCAACCTTGTTGCCGCATCAGCAGCATAGAAGCATCGGCTTCCACATACAGCATTTCCTTTGCTTGCAGAGGCGGCTGAGTGCGGAGGGTAAAATCTACTGTGTTGCCCAGTTTCTCACCATATAAATCGGTGAGGCGGAACACCTGGGTGGCGCTTACCTGAATGGAGAGGAACTTCTCAATCACCTCCCCGCAATGTGCATAGCACTGCAACTGTCCGGCATAAACCATCAACTCCTGTAACAGGGCACTGATCTGAAAACCATGATTGCCACGGCTGAAGTCATTAGCATTGCTAATGGTGATGCGTCCTATGGTGGTGGTCAGCATCTTTTTTTTTCCGCTTGTCACCGGGTAACTCACCAATGTTCTGTTCCAGCACTTCCCTTCCCAGGTCTTTCCAGATACCTACAAACTGCTTCTCATAATCATAAAAGTTATCCAGTGTGTTCAAAGCTTGCAACTCATCATAACGCTGGGCTGCTAAGGCTAAAAATTCTTCCTTTGTCATATCTCTCTTTTTCCTCTAAAGGTACTTTATCACATTTACCCCTGCGAAAATTTGAAATGCACCCTTTCGTGGCTAATAATAACAAAGTCACGTAGTGGCAATAACATAACAGGTAGCATTGATATTGGAATTTGTTATGTTCAAAATGCAAATTTGATTTTAACGGTTTTCTTAGCGAAGGGTTTTTCTTAGTTCCGGAAGTTTGTATAATCATTCATTTATAATGAACGCCGTCATTGTTTTAGGTCCATGTGCACCCAGTACCAACGACTGTTCTATGTCAGCCGTTTTGGAAGGTCCGGCAATGAATGTAGCGAAGTCATAATCTTTATCTGTAATAATATTGTACGCATCGTGCATGGTAGCAACAATAGAGCTCTTATGAATGACAGCTACCAAACTCTGTGCAATGAAAGGCAGTACTCTTATTGGCATTTCCTTATCCGACATCCATACGGCGCCGTTTTCTGCAACTGCTAACGGGGACGACATGATGCAAACGTCCACATCTTCAAACTGGTGCGGATCCGTATTGACATCCGGTGTTTCAGCTATAGAAGTGAATGTTTTTTCAAACGAAATAATGCGCTTTGCACCTGCAAAATCATTTACAATTTGTTGTATAATTTCATTGTAATCTTTAACCAGATACACGCGTCCGCCAATAGCTTTCAGCACATCCATATACTTCTGCAACGCGTCATCGAAATAAGATGGAAAACGAGTTACAGCAGGCGCCTGTACAAAAGGGGGCTGGTTCTGCTGAATCCTTTTCAGCATGGCGTCCCGGCTATTAGTCACACCTTCTGCTTTTAGTGCTGCATAATGCTCCTGTGCATCCTGTTTTGCTGCTTCCATATACAATTGTTGTTGGCACACTTATCCTGTCACGGATAAAATATATTAGTATATAACACAAAAGACTCTTCCTTACTCCCTTCAGGGCTGAGGCTGAGGCTCATACTTCCCTTCAGGGACTGGGGACTTGTTTCTACTTCCTGTTCTTCCTATACCATTCTCCAAACGATTCTTTTGGTGGCTCGGGCATATCCCGTTGTTTATACCAGGGGTTAAAGCTATTATTTACCACAAAAGGAACATTTTCTATAAACCATCGCCCGGCTTTTCCGGCTGTCCTGTACGCCGATGGATGGGATAAGGTAAATGCCATCCCCTTCATGCTCCATTCCTTTCCTTTGCCTGTATAGCCTTCTTTACCCAACACCTGCCGCCACTTATATAGCTGCTCATGGATATTAATTTTTACCGGGCATACATTGCTGCAACTGCCGCATAATGTAGAAGCAAAGGGCAGATCGGCAAATTGCTTCATATCTAAATTAGGCGCCAGTATTGAACCGATGGGGCCTGCTATGGCCGTATGATAACTATGTCCGCCACTACGCCTGTACACGGGGCAGGTATTAAAGCAGGCAGCACAGCGGATGCACTTTAACGAGTTACGAAAGTCCGGTCTGCCCAACTGGGTGCTGCGACCATTATCTACAATTACAATATGCATCTCCTGACCTTTACGCGGACGTTTGAAATGGCTGCTGTAAGTAGTAATTGGTTGTCCTGTTGCGCTTCTTGTCAGTAACCGCAGGAACACACTTAATTGTTTACGAAGCGGAATAATCTTTTCAAAACCCATACTGGCAATATGCACATCGGCTAAGTGCGCACCCATATCTGCATTGCCCTCGTTGGTACAGACCACAAACTCGCCCGTTTCTGCAATGGCAAAGTTGACTCCTGTAAGTGCTGCTCTCCTGGTTAAGAACTTTTCACGCAAATGCTCGCGTGCGGCAGCCGTTAAGAAATTGGGATCATTGTTACCTTTTTCCGTATGTAAATGTTCATGAAATGTATTGCTTACATCTTCTTTTTTTAGGTGAATAGCAGGTAGTACAATGTGACTCGGTGGCTCTTTGCGCATCTGCACAATCCGTTCACCCAAATCGGTATCAATTACTTCAATACCCTGGTCTTGCAGGTAGTGGTTAAGATGACATTCTTCGGTAAGCATACTCTTACTTTTCACCATCTTTTCTATACTGTGACGCTTGAGTATGCTATATATGATCTCATTATGTTCCTTTGCATCAGCCGCCCAATGTACGATAACACCGTTTCCCTTTGCCTTTGCTTCAAACTGTGTTAAGTATGTGCTCATATTGGAGAGCACGTTGTTCTTAATACCTGAAGCTATTTCTCGTAACTGCTCCCATTCCGGTAGCGCATGGGTAGCTATATCACGCTTTGTACGTACCCACCAAAGTGTTTCATCATGCCAGTTAACACGCGGCTCGTCTTTATTAAACTGCGCTGCTAATGTCGCATGGTCTTGCGCTTCCAGATGCATGGTGTTTATAATTTTCTTGTTAAACCGCAAAGACGCGAAGGCGCCAGGGTGCACGATGTATTTTTCCGTATTTCATACCCTTGGTGAGACTAAATGTTCTTGGTGCCCTGATGGTGCAAAAACTCAACCCGCGCTATTCAATATCTCTGCAATGTGTTTTACTCTTACCGCACTTTTTTGTCTCTTCAAAATGCCTTCCATGTGCATAAGACAACTCATATCGGCCCCCGTAATGTATTCCGCACCATGACTTACATGATCCTGTACGCGGTCTTTACCCATCTTGGCACTCACCGCTTCTTCTGCTACACAAAACGTACCGCCAAAGCCGCAACATTCGTCCATACGGCTGAGTTCAATAATTTCCAAACCTTTTACCATACTCAATAATTTTCCAGGCTTGGAAAAAGGTGGTGCAACCAATTCACTCATCTGTGAAATATGTAAACCACGTTGGCCATGACAACTTTGATGCACCCCCACTTTGTGAGGAAAAGACGCATAGAGGCTTTCTACTTTTAATACATCGGTTAAGAACTCTGTTAACTCGTATATCTTATCATGAATAATCTTTGCTTCATTCTTCAGTTTATCATTATGCCAGTGCTCTTTGATGTGCAGTACACAACTACCGGATGGGCAAACGATATAATCAAAGGAACTGAAGTTCTCTGCAAACAATTTATTACATCCGTCTGTAAAATGTTCAAAGCCGGAGTTCGCCATAGGCTGCCCGCAACAGGTTTGATTCAACGGGTAATGCACGGTACAACCTAATTTTTCCAACAGCTCCAATGTAGCAATGGCTACCTGCGGGTAAAACTGATCTACATAACAAGGAATGAATAATCCTACATTCATAATACTATATCAAAACTAGGTTGATAACGCTTAACAGTGATTAAATTGTCCGGCAACTCATTATCGTTACATCCTTTCCTGATAGCTATGGCAGCTCCCAATGCAGAGGCTTGTGCCACCGTAGCTGAATACACTTCTATATGCGGAAAGGCCGAAGCCAACAGATTCATGTACACTTCATTTTTACTAAACCCGCCATCCACAAATATCTTTCTTACGGGCCTGCCATTTATCACCAGTTTGGTGGATTGAACCTGCTGCTTAATGATGTCGAAAATCAACTGGTGATATGCTTCCTCGAACGTCTCAAAGTCCTGCAGGTTACGTCTGCCGAAAAAGGACTGCGCAATCATTGCGGTTTTGCTATCTACCTCCTCCGGCCCTACCCAATGTAGTTTGTTGCAAAGGGAAGCATCATACACCATTGTCTTGTAATAATCTGGTGAAGTATTATAATGTGCAGCAATTCTTTTCACCTGCTGCTCATGTTCATAGCCTGCAAACAACCGGGCCGCTTTCACGGCATCGCCCCGGTAAGAGAGAAAGCTTAAGCAATCCTGCCTTAGTTCATTAGTAGTGAGTGTTGTATGATTGAAAGGATTGATACTGATACTCCAGGTACCGGTTGACAACAAAACAAAAGGCTCATCGAATGAATTGAAGTAAGGTATCAAAGCAGCCGAACTATCATGTAAGCCGCAACCAACAGGGATGTTATTACCGATGTTTCCAGCTATTTCGGTACACGAAATAATTGGCGCAAATTTTTTATTGATACCTTCCCCGTACACCCATTCGTGGTAATTGTGCAATTTAAAACTCCAAAGGTTGGTGTGACAGCCAATGCTGGTAATATCACTATACAGCGCACCGCATAAAACAAAGGCGATGTATTGTGGCAGATGCAATGAATAACCAATGTTGACATATTGTTCCGGCCTTTTATGTTTCAGCCAGTACAATTGCATGCCGGAGTTTAAATGGCCCAGGACAGGCGAGGCAGTTTCCTTTGCCACATTTTCCTCACCACCATACGTGTCGTAAAACTGCTTACGTAATTCTTCATCATAAGGCTTCAGGTAATTGTATAATGGAAGAAAAAACTGCTTATTGTAGTTAAGATGAACAAAGGAAGCACCGTATGCAGAAACATTGACGGCCGTTATTTCAAAAAGATGGTCGTTCTGTATCTTTTGAAAAGTCTCCTTCACCCATGCCGTTAATGCACCTACATCTTCGCATGGAAAACCATCTTCATCCTTTATTTCTTCTAATTGTTTAGATTGCTCATGTACCAACTGATATTGCTTATCAAACAACAATACTTTCTTGTTGGTCTTACCAATATCAAATATGAGGGTAACAGGTAATGGCATTATAATCTGTTAGCTTAATAATTTTAAAATATGTTACAAACAGAGACAAGCATTATAAACCGGTAGCCACTGTTTTCAAACCCCGTTGTTTAATTAAGTTTTCTCTTACTTTTTCTTTACGATAAACAGCCAGCGGGTTTAATGCACCGCCGGTACGCAGGCGCGCCTCGGCAACAAGGGCACGTACATCAGTGCGGAAGGTGGTTTGCAATATTTCCTGCGCTGCAACTACGTCGCTTTGCATCTGCGCTTCATTCAACTTTTTTCTGTCTACCAGCAATGCCTGCGCATAGGTAAACATAATGGCTTCTACCGATTGCAGCAAGTCTTCTAACGGATCTTTCACATTGTGGCTTGCATCTATCATCCAGCCCAGATCGGTAGTATGATTCATGCCTTTTGCGTCCATACCTTCTACCAGCTCATTAAAGATGAGGAATAGCTGGTAAGGCTTGATGCTACCGACCGTTAAATCATCATCCCCATACTTACTATCGTTAAAATGGAAGCCGCCAAGCTTACCTTCCATCAATAGCAACGAAACGATTTGTTCTATATTAGCATTAGGCAAATGATGCCCTAGGTCTACCAATGTATAAGCCTTGTTGCCCAGCTTAGTTGCATATAGTAGAGATTGCCCCCAATCACCTACGGTAGTAGAATAAAAGTTGGGTTCGAAAGCTTTGTATTCCACAAACATTTTCCAATCATCAGGTAACGCAGCATACACCTGCTGAAGACTATCCAACGTGTTTTGGAAAGCTCGCCGGAAGTTGAGTTGCCCGGGGAAGTTAGAGCCATCGCTCAGCCATACAGTGAGTGCAGTAGAACCTAATTCACCTCCATACTTAATCACCTCTATATTATGTTCAATTGCCTGGTCACGTACGGCTTTATCCACGTGTTGCATAGAGCCGAACTTATAGCTTAGCTGCTGGTCTGGCTGGTCCTGGAACGTGTTGGAGTTCATCGCATCAAAGCGCAAACCGTTTTGTGCTGCCAGTGCTTTAATATGGCTGCTATTCTCCGGTATATCCCAGGGTATGTGCAACGATATAGCTCCACTTGATTGGTTGAGTGCATGCAGCAAGCCAATATCTTCAATCTTTTCTTCCAGGTTACGCGGTTCGCCACCACCTCCAAAGCGACCAAAGCGGGTACCGCCTGTACCTAAAGCCCAGCTTGGAATAGCCACCTGGAAATCCGCCAGCTTTTGCAGGATAGCTTCTGCACCCGGTATTTCTTCCAAAATAAAGTTAAGCCTGCGCTCATGATCTTTTTGCAGCGCCCCGTTATGTTCTTCTATTTTATATTTTTCAATAAACATGGCAATATCGTTTGTCAGTAAAAGGTTGTTTGTTACGGTAAATAAAACACGGGCTGCAGCGGAATGCTTACCGGAGAATTATCTTCGTTTGTTTCCATGATGTCTTTCATAAACGCCCACCAGCGCTGCATTACCGGATGATGCGGCAGTTCTTCCAGCTTGTGCTCATCGCTTATCTTTAAAGTACCGAATAATATTCCGGTTTCTTCATCCAGGAAAATGTAATACTCACTTATACCTTTTGAATAGAGCAAATCTTTCAACTCCGGCCTTATTGCATCGTGCCGGCGCTTGTATTCTTCTTCAAAGCCTTTATGCAGCTTCATCTTAAAAGCAATCTGTTTCATGTTTTCGTTTCGGGTTTACGGTTGCCGGTTAAGGGGCATTTGGTAAACAGTAACTCTTGTTTTTACTCTATAGAAAAATGCAATCTTTAAAATACTTTTGAAACATTGTTATTCAAATGGAACACATCTTTTAATGGAAACCATTCAACTTTCTGCGTTACTTCGGAGTCGTTGGTCTGCAAAATAGACTTATACCACTGCTGTATGAGTTGGGATTTCAATTCGTCATTAAAACTTACTCTTTTATTAACACGCATAATACAAAAAAGCATGTTGGTTTCTTCATCCCAAAAAAGTCGGTAATCCTGTAATCCCTGTGCGTGCAGCGAAGCCCGGTGCTGAGCTAACAGATCACTATACGGCACCGGGAATACCGCCTTACCCACATCAGGAACCTTTATTTTAAATCCTAAGTAATGCATTGCAGTTATTTACAAAAGCTTATGAATGTTATACTGGTATATTTACCGGCTGCCCCTTACTGCTATTACAATCCTGCAACGGTAACTTTTTATCTATAAAATCCCATGGCCACGCCACCATCTATGTTCAATGCATTACCGGTTGATTTATTCAATAAACCACCTACAAACGCAAAGCAGGCATTGGCGATATCTTCCGGTAAAATGACTTCATTAAGCAATGTGCGCTTAGCGTAATAAGCAGGCAGTTCTTCTACCGTAATGCCATAAGCTTTGGCTCTGCCTTCAGCCCAGCCGCCTGCCCAGATGTTTGAATCAGAAATTACCGCATCGGGATTTACTGTATTTACACGGATCTTATCTGCACCCAGCTCAGCAGCCATCAGCCTGGTAAGATGTGCCTGTGCTGCTTTTGCGGAACCATAACCCGGGTTGTTCGGGCCAGCCACTACCGCATTTTTAGATACAATATTGATGATATCGCCGCCAATATTTTGCTTACGCATAATGTTGATACCGGCTTTAGAAACAATGAATTGTCCTTTTACCAATATATCGTATAACCGGTCCCATTCTTCCAATGTATGCTCGGCAATAGATTTGGAAATAGAAATGCCTGCATTATTTACCACAATATCAACACCTCCGAATGCAAGACAGGCATCTTCGAAAGCCTGCTGTGCAGAAGCTTGAATGGTTTCCATTAAACGATGTGT
>Ga0181465_100370_pt2 | contig 14192 bp, 14 predicted proteins | sample InSIn3gowninarea_FD_119076 | JGI IMG/M metagenome (GOLD analysis project Ga0181465, IMG submission 119076) | Clean room microbial communities from NASA Spacecraft Assembly Facility at Jet Propulsion Laboratory, Pasadena, California, USA -... ... | reverse complement strand
TTCAACTTTAGCACAAGGAAACGTCCAACATAAAGGAAAAACCTTTCAGTTGATTGACCTGCCTGGTACCTATTCGCTTTTTTCCAATTCAACGGATGAAGAGGTAGCCAGAAATTATATCGTTTTCGAAAAACCTGATGTTACGCTTGTTGTACTTGATGCCACATCGATGGAGCGGAATTTCAATTTGGCATTGCAAGTTTTAGAGATGACGAGGAACGTGATCATTTGTATCAACTTAATTGATGAAGCGGATAAACAAGGGATTGTCATAAATGAACGCCTGCTTACTAATAGATTGGGCGTTCCTGTAATCAAGATTTCAGCTAGAAACAAAAAGGGGTTTCCGATGCTACTAGATACCATTGATCGAATTGTAACAGGGGCAATCGAATGCAATCCTGTTCAGACAAATTATTCATATGAAATTGAAGAACAAATAAACAAGATTGAACCAAAAGTTAGTGAGTTGATTGGTAATCATTTATCTGCTCGCTGGGTATCATTAAGATTGCTTGATGGCGATGAGACTTTATTAAAGGAAATCAGTAACCGGTTAGTCCAGAAGGGGGAACAGGCATGAGTATTCAACAACTTTATGCAGAAGCACAGCAGCTGTCGTCGGCAAAGCTGAGAGATGAGATTGTCCACCAGCTTTATGAACGAAGCAGTCGACTATGCAAGGATGGAATTATTTACACAAATTCGAAGCGAGATACACGGACAGAAAAACTAGATGCCATTTTCACCTCACCTATTTTTGGATTTCCGATTATGCTTACGATGTTAGGTGTTTTGTTTTATTTAACGATTGCTGGTGCGAATATTCCTTCATCCATGTTAGCGGATTTTTTTGGCTCATTAGAAAAGTATCTCACCTCATTCTTCGAACTAATTAGAACTCCAGATTGGTTACACGGTATGCTTGTTCTCGGTTTGTATAGGGGGACGACATGGGTAATAAGTGTCATGCTACCGCCAATGGCGATATTTTTTCCAGCTTTTGCACTCTTAGAAAATTATGGCTATCTACCAAGAGTTGCCTTTAACATGGATCGGCTTTTTAAAAGGGTCGGTGCACATGGGAAGCAGTCGTTAACAATGGCAATGGGATTTGGATGTAACGCAGCCGCTGTCCTTTCAACAAGAATTATTGAATCGCCAAGAGAACGAATGCTGGCGATACTAACAAATAACTTTGTTCCATGTAATGGTCGCTGGGGGACGTTAATTGTTTTAGCCTCATTATTTATGGCGGCAAATTTCACCGGTGGACTCAAATCGCTTGTAACCACAGGTGTCATTGTAGGAATTGTTTTATTTGGAATCGTCGTTACCTTTTTTGTCTCATGGGTTTTATCAAAAACAGCGCTTAAGGGGATACCATCTCATTATACGTTAGAATTGCCACCTTATCGAAAACCGAAAATTTTTGATACAGTCATTCGCTCTTCCTTAACAAAATCGTGGTCTGTATTAATGCGCGCGGTGAAAGTAGCAGCACCAGCAGCTATTTTAACTTGGGTATTTGCGAATATTTTCATTGGAGATACAAGCATTTTGATGTATGCTGTGGAGTTTTTAGACCCATTTGGAAAGTTGCTCGGCCTAGATGGTTATATCATGCTCGCGTTTATTTTAGGCTTACCTGCAAATGAAATTGTCTTACCCATACTATTGATGGGATATTTATCAACTGGATCACTAACAGAAGTTGATAGCCTCGTTGATTTAAAGCAAATCTTCCTTGATCACGGCTGGACATGGCTAACAGCATTAAACATGATGTTATTTTCTCTCCTTCATTATCCTTGCGGAACTACTCTCCTTAATATCTATAAAGAAACGAAGAGTAAAAAATGGACGTTTCTTGCCTTTCTCATCCCAACTGTCATCGCAATCCTTGTCCCATTGATTATTACTCAAACTGTCCGTTTATTTGGATGGATGTAATTTAAAAATGACACCACTTAGGTAATTTAAGTGGTGTCTTTTGTGGGTTTATTAATTGTATGTAATAATAGCTAGGAAGGAGGTGGAAACAATTATGCGTTTGAGTGGGAAAAAAGTTATTAGTCTTGTTCATCATGATTTTGAAGACCTCGAGCTGTGGTATCCGATTCTCAGATTAAGAGAAGAAGGAGCGGCAGTTCACCTAGCAGGTGAGAAAGCTCAGGAAGAATACATAGGAAAATATGGTGTCCCGGCAAAATCAGATTATGCTTATAGCGATATTAACGGAGAAGATTATGATGCCATATTGGTACCTGGAGGTTGGGCACCGGATAAAATTCGCCGTTTCCCTGAAGTGCTTTCCATTATTCAGTATTTCGAAGAGAACAAAAAGCCAATAGGGCAAATTTGCCATGCAGGCTGGGTGTTAATTTCTGCAAAGATCTTGCAGGGTAAAAAAGTTACAAGTACACCTGGTATTAAAGATGATATGGAAAATGCGGGTGCGATTTGGTTGGATGAGCCAGTAGTTGTAGACGGACATCTCGTTTCAAGTCGGCGTCCGCCAGACCTACCTGACTATATGCGTGAGTTTATTAAAGTAATCGAGCAAAAATAAGTAAATTTCAAGCATTATTTCTAGCTTTTTTAGAGATACTGTTTGAGTGAATATGCTTATTTTATTACGAGAGGAGAATGTAATATGGCTAAAGTTGAAGTAGGCGAAGTATTTACAATCAGTGACGAGACAGATGTGGAGCAAGAGGTAGAGGTGCTAGCTGCCATTACTCTTGAAGGAACCGATTATGTTGCAGTTGGTTTTGTTGAAGATATCAAGGAAGAAAGTGAAGATGATATTGATATTTTCTTTTTAACGGTGGATGCAGAAGGTGACCTGCAAGCAATCGAAAGCGATGACGAATTTGAGAAAGTTTCCGCGGCTTTTGATGAATTGATGGATGAGGAAGAGGAATAATTGATAAAATAAAGCTGGCATTTGCCAGCCTTATTTTTTTATCTTAGAATTAATTATGTGGAGCGTCAGGTGAGGTCACACCCATGAATACTCCATCGAAAAATACTGCTGTCCAAATTGTATCATCCTGATAATTTACCGGAATACCAACCATCATTGATTCAAACGTAAGGTTGTAGATTACCTCGATTGCTCCAACTCCATTCCATTTAAAGCCAACTTCCATTAAGCCTTTTCTTGCATTTTTCAATTCATCGGACTTTAATAAGTCAGAAACAATTTTATTCTTTTCAGCACCGGTAATTTCCCTAGTCTCACAACCACAACCTTCTTCACCCTCATGTGCCAATGCTACATTCCCTGGCGTAGCAAACATTAACAAAACAATCAAACTTCCACATAACAATGATAGAATCTTTTTCACGAATATTCCTCCTCTATATGTATCTATTACTATATTCCTCTATTTACCGACAAAATCCTGCAAAAATTTTGAATAATTTACGACAATTTTTGAAATTCCTGTTAAAATTGCGGACCATTGAACTATTAGAATGCTTTATCAATAGTTTTTTCTAACTAAAATGTTAAGGTAAAGTGAAAAGTTGTCAACACCCCTGTAGATACACAAAAAAATACCTTGCAGAAAGCTATCTGCAAGGTATTTTTTTTACCTTATTTAATAAACATCTTAAGTTGTTTTAATGCATCTTTTCGATGAGGATAACGTAGTGGTAGGTCAAAGAAAGTGGTTTGTTTTAAGACACCTTTCTGATGGGAAAAGACATCAAAACTCCCTTTTCCATGATAGGCTCCCATACCGCTTTCACCGACACCGCCAAAAGGGAGATAAGGAGAGCTGAGATGGTAAACAGTATCATTAATACAGCCACCGCCAAATGAGATATTATTTACTATCCTATCTTGGAAATTCTTGCTTTCAGAGAAAATATAAAGTGCCAATGGTTTCGGACAATCATTTATTTTGTTAATCATGGCGATTTCATTGTCAAATTCAAAGATAGGAAGGATGGGACCGAAAATTTCCTCCTGCATCACTGGATCATCCCATGTTACCTCACTAAGAAGCGTGGGTTCAATCGTTAACAATTCGGAATTTTGTCGACCACCATGGGTGATTTTTCCATCATCTAAAAAGGTAACAAGGCGCTTAAAGTGGCGGTCACTAACAATCCTAGTAAATGTCCCACCCTTAAAAACATCTTCACTATAGATTTCCGTAATCGCTTCCTTGAGAGACGCGATGAATTCCTCCTTCACATCATGGTGTACATAAAGGTAATCTGGTGCCACACATGTTTGTCCAGCATTGATAAACTTCCCCCACGCAATCCGCTTTGCTGCTAATTTAAGATTGGCATCCTTATGAACGATACATGGACTTTTACCGCCTAATTCCAGTGTGACGGGAGTTAAATGTTTAGCTGCCGCTTCCATAATCACTTTTCCAACAGTGACACTTCCTGTAAAAAAAATATAATCGAATTTTTCCTTTAATAGTAACTGTGTGGTTTCTGCATTACCTTGAAGCACTGAAATATACTCTGAAGGGAAGTTTTTTTCAATTAGTTCTGAAATCAGCTTTGAGGTTTCCGGTGTTAGCTCAGAAGGTTTAAGAATCGCACAATTTCCTGCAGCTATCGCACCGATGAGAGGAGCAAACGATAACTGAACGGGATAATTCCATGGTGCAATAATTAACACCACACCATAGGGTTCTGGGTAAATATAGCTTTTTGAACCAACTTGTGCGAGGGCAGATTTTACTTTCTGCGGTTTAGACCATTTCTTCAAATTCTTAAGCGCAAAGCGAATTTCTTCTAACAGAATGCCAATCTCAGACATATACGCTTCGAAATCGCTTTTATTCAAATCTTTTTTCAATGCAGCCATTATCTCCGCTTCATGGGATCTTATCACTTGGCCTAGCTTTGTTAGCATCTGCGTTCTATATGTTACATCTTTTGTTTTACCCGTTTGAAAGAAATCACGTTGTTTTACGAGCAATTCGCTAAAGCTCTCCATATTTTCGCCCCTCCTAAACTTAGTAAAGATAGTTTATCACAACTTGATAGGGTTGACTCAATTTACCATTCTAAAAAGGATTATCTATTGTCTTGTATGAAATGGAAAATTTAGAGAACACTATACATAATACATTTAAAAGGAGATTATTATGTCAATAGAAGCAGGTATGAAGTATCAAATTGGACAAAAGTTTAAAACAAATTTCAACTCATCTGACTCGCTAACGATTCTTAATAATAATGGAGTAACTGTACAATTTACTCTCGATGAGGGAAAAGGACGTGGTTCCATGCCTCTTGAACATCTAAACTATTTATTAAAAAGAGACAATCTCACTATGATTACAAATAAGAGAGCATTATTACATGATAGCAATAACGAAGAAAAGATAAGTTAATCGGTAAATGAAAAATAGCGAGAGAAGAAACAAAAAATCGCCCCCTATAAGAAAATGGGGAGCGATTTTTTGTTCTATTTAACTACCATTTTTAGCAAGTAATCTGCAAATGCCTCTGAAATTTCTTCTGGCGTTTGTGGACCACCTTGTTTATACCATTCTTGAATCCAATTTAGCGCACCTAATATAATCATTCGCACCATTCTAATATCAACACTTTCAAACACTTGTTTATCAATACCCTCATTTATTATTCTATCAAAATAGTGAGAGTATGTTTTTCTTACCTGAAGAACATCCTGAAGTTGAACATCAGTAAAATTTTGATTTGGTTTATCCATTACCATAAACATTGCTTTCTCACTAGTAGCGAGTAAAATATGACCCTTAATTGCGTTTCGAAGCTTGTCGCTGGGATTCATGTTACTGTTTACTACTTCCTCAATCCGTTCAAGACTTATTTCCATAATCATTTGATGGCAGTGGTACAATAGGTCATCCTTATTTTTGAAATAATAATACATTGATCCTTTTGTCATAAGGAGCTTGGCTGCTATATCTTCCATTGTCGTGCCATGGTAGCCTTTTTCTGCAATAACCTGTGCTGCCGACCGTAGTATTTCCTCTTTCTTTCTTGCAATCTTCTGCTCTCTAAAAGATGCCATTTCTTCCGTCCTCCTAACTTTGCATAATTTGTGTGAATATAACTATTTAATAATTAAACAATTAGTTATTTTTCTACCTTTTGTTTAAATATATGTTAAGAATACTAAAAAATCAACCTCCATTTTTATGAGTTACTATTTTTTGGGAATAAAATTTTATGAAAAAATTATATATTAACCATTGATTTATCTAAATATTTGGAATAAAATAAAAAAATAAACAGTGAGTCAAAAAATAAATAATAATTCAGGATGGAAAGGAGTTATAACATGCTGGAATATCTTAGAGCAAAACAATTGCTAGTAGATGAGATGTTAATACGCTCAGCACGAAGGTTCCCGAATAAGCTTGCAATTATCGATAATGAAATACGAATGCCGTATCATTTATTGCAAAGCAGAGTGAGTAATTTAGCAGGGTGGTTCCAGTCGCAAGGTATAAAAAAGGGGGAGAAAGTAGCTCTCTTACTTTATAACTCTATTGAATTTACTGAATGCTTTTTCGCTTTAGCTAAAATTGGTGCGGTAGCTGTCCCAGTCAACTTTAGACTACAAAAGTTAGAATTTGAATACATTCTTGACAATTCAGATTCGAAAATGCTAGTTGCCCATCACGATTTTATTGACGTGATTGAACAGATAAGACCTAATCTACCATTACTAGAAAACGTAATCATTCTGGATGAAGGAGTAGAGGAGGAACACTCCTATTTTTGCTATCATTCTATTTTTGATAACGCTTTCACTCCGCTTTTAGAGGAGTTGAAGGATGATGACGATTTCATTATTGTCTATACCTCTGGGACAACAGGAAAACCAAAAGGTGCAGTCCTAACACATAAGAATATCTTCATGAACGCCATCAACATGGTTTTGGAGTGTGGTCTTAACAAGGACGAAGTCCAAATTATTGGCACCCCATTGTTCCATATTGGGGGGATCTCAGCTATGACGATGCTAATGGTGGTAGGTGGAACATCAATCCTGCACAGGAAATTCGAGCCTGAACATACATTAAGGACGATTGAAGCAGAAAAAGTTACCTATGCATTTATGGTTCCTTCAATGTGGAATATCTTGCTTGAGATTCCTTTCTTTGAAAGGTTTAATGTTAACAGTCTGCGAATAATCTGTTGTGGGGCTGCTTCAACGCCATTGGAGCTAAAAAAGAAGTTGATGAAAAACTTTCCTAATGCAGGTGTTTTCGATACTTTCGGTCACACAGAGCTTTCTGCTAGTACTGCCACATTAAAAGCAAGTGATTCGCTTTTAAAAACAGGCTCAGTTGGACTCCCTTATTCTAATGTAGAAGTTAGGGTTGTCGATGAAAATATGCAAGACGTTGAGCCTGGTGAGGTTGGAGAGATTATTTATCGCGGACCAACTACAATGAAAGAGTATTATAAGAACCCCGTTGAGACAATGGAAGCGTTCAGAGGAGGATGGCTACATAGCGGTGACTTAGTAAAATATGACGAGGATGGGTATCTCACTGTTGTTGACCGAAAAAAGGACATGATTATTAGTGGTGGAGAAAATATCTATCCGAAGGAAATTGAAGAAGTATTATATACACATCCAGATATCCTCGAAGCTGCAGTGGTTGGTGTACCTGATGAAAAGTGGGGAGAAACAGTTAAGGCTTTCGTTGTAACACGAAACGGAAAAATCTTAACAGAGCAAGAAGTGGTTGATTATTGTACAGAGCAAATTGCACGCTACAAAAAACCTCATTATGTGGAGTTTATTGATGAACTACCAAAAAATGCATCAGGAAAGATTCTTAAAACAAAGTTGAGAGATAATAACTTAAAAGTTTAAGGAAGGGTGGTAAGTGAATTGACCCATTCCCAACAATCAATAAAAGAATGTCTACATGAATATTTGCGAAGGAATCTGTTTCCCGATGAACAACTAATGATTGAGGAATTCACTCAGGCTTCAGGTGGCTGGACCGATGAAACCTATGTATTAACTGTCAAAACAACACAAAAAACGAAGGGTTATGTGGTTAGAAAACTTAAAAAAGGTAGCCTATTATCAGAAGAGCGGAATTTAGTTCAACAATACAAACTTTTAGATATACTAAGCCGTTCGACGCAATTACCTGTCCCGAAAGTGTATAAGCTTGAGAAGGACTCAAGCATCATTGGCGGGGAGTTTATCATTATGGAAAAGCTTGAAGGGCGAAGTTATGTTCCTTGGTCTAAGGAAGGAAAGGCATTTTTTGTAAGAGCCTCAACTGATACCGACATACCGAAACATTTTGCCAATCACTTAATAGACTTACATAACCTTCCATATAAACAACTTGGTATTGATGATGTTTTTGAGGATCCAGGCGAGGGAAATGGGTTTATTGATAAAAAATTAGCAGAAATTGAGTATTTATACCTAAAGTATAAAAACATTAACGATCCAGTGATGACTGATGCTCTGGAATGGTTAAAGCAGAAGCGTCCACCATCACAGCGATTATCCATTATCCATGGAGATTACCGTACTGGGAACATGCTGTATAAAGAGAATAACCTTAGCGGAATATTAGATTGGGAAGCGGCTGAAATCGGAGATCCATTAATGGATGTCGCCTACATATGTGCAAAAGCCAATCGGATGGATTCCCCGCTTCAATGTTATTTGCTAGATAAGGAATGGTTCCTTGGTTACTATACTAAAAAAACCGGAATAGAAGTAGAAGAAAATGTTTTACATTATTTTGAAGTTCTTCATCAAGTACGGTTTCTGTTACTTTCTCTCTCAGCAGCAAATGCGTTTGAAAAAGAAAATGCGACAGATTTAAGAATGGCTAGGCAAGGGTATAGATGGACCATGTTGCGAAATTTGTTAGCTGAAACGATTGGCTATTGAGGTGAATGTATGCTGGATAAATCAAATACTTTACACGTAATTAGTCTTGTTCTCAAGAGAGATATTCTCCCAAATCTAAATGATGATGTGGCAAAGGAACAGACCATAGCAATTCTGTCATTATTAAAAAATATTGATGCGACGACTGTTCCAAATGATGAACCTTTCAAAAGTGTCAATTTTTTACTTCTTACCGAGTTAGAAGTCAGTCTTGAAAAAATGAAACAACAAATCTCTTTAACTCTTAATCGTCAGCTGGAAAATTTTGAAAAGGGACTAAAAACCTTAGCAAAACAAGAGATGAGCGAGAGAGAAAAATGGGAATCTTTGAATATCCTATTTTCTGAGATGATTCAATTTGTTTATCAAAATAGCGAGCTTCATCCGTTCATTGATGAATTTAGAAATACAATGAGAAAACAGCTTAATATTGAAATGAAAACGGTCCATTAATTCCGTTGAATAGACCGTTTAAATTTTCAAGGAGGGAGGATAACTATGAAGGCGATTGTATTAAGAGAAATTGGCGGTCCCGAAAAGTATCAATTTGAAGAGATTGAGACACCTTTACCGGGGCGGAAAGAAGTATTAATTCGTTTACGTGCAGCAGCCTTTAATCGCCGTGATATTTTTGTCCGAAAAGGGGAATATCCTGGGATTCGATTACCATCTACTCCTGGAGCAGATGGTACAGGTGAAATTGTTGCAGTTGGTGAAGATGCCATCAACTTACCGGTAGGCAGCAAGGTAGTCATCTATCCAGCCATTAACTGGGGGGATGATGAAAGAATCTATCGAAAAGACTTTTCAATCGTTGGTGTTCCTACAAATGGCACGTTTGCTGAATTCATAAAGGTCCCCATGGAGAATGTATTTTTAAAACCCGATTATCTTACTTGGGAGGAAGCAGCAGCATTGCCGTTAGCCGCTTTAACAGCTTATCGCGCTTTAGTGATGAGAGGAAAGTTAAAGGCTGGGGAAAATGTTCTTATTCCCGGAATTGGAGGAGGTGTTGCCACGTTCTTACTGCAAATAGCAGCAGCGCTTGGTGCGAATGTTTATGTAACTTCAAGCAGTAATGACAAGATTAACAAGGCAATTTCTTTAGGAGCATCGGGTGGGGTCAATTACCAAGAGGAAAACTGGGACAAAAGATTAAGAGAATGGATGCCAGATGGAGCGGATCTGTGTGTTGATAGTGTTGGGGGTAATTCCTTTCAAAAGCTTCTCAATATCGCAAAACATGGAAGCCGTATCGTTACATTTGGGGCAACTGCCGGACCGGTTCCGCAACTAGTCATGCCTAAAATCTTTTTAAAACAGATTGATATTTTGGGAACAACGATGGGCTCTCCAACTGAATTTCACGATATGCTCTCGTTCTATTCTGAAAATCAAATCCATCCGGTTATTGATTCAATCTTCTCTTTTGAAGAAATAACCAAAGCCCAAAGCAGAATGGAAAATGGAAACACTTTTGGGAAAATCGTAATTACATTTCCATGGGATGAAGAGAGTATTTAAGGAGGTTGAAAATGAGCAGACATATATTACAGGAAGAACACGAGATGTTTAGGCGTTCTTTAAGGAAGTTTTTGGAGAAGAATGCTAGCCCATTCTATGAACAATGGGATCAAGAAAAGCTTGTTCCTCGGGGTTTTTGGAAATTGCTGGGTGAAAATGGTTTTCTTTGTCCTTGGGTTGATGAAAAGTATGGTGGAGCCAACACAGACTTTGGTTATTCGGTAGTTATTAATGAGGAACTAGAAAGAGTTGGCAGTGGGTTAGTCGGTATCAATAATCACAATGATATCGTCGTACCATATATCAATTCTTTCGGTAACGAGGAGCAAAAGGAAAAATGGCTTCCAGGTTGTCTGACTGGTGATTCGATTACAGCCATTGCGATGACTGAGCCAGGGTCTGGCTCTGATTTGGCGGGCATAAAAACTACGGCAAGAAAAGAGGGAGATTACTATATTGTAAATGGCGCAAAAACGTTTATTACAAGTGGAATCCATGCTGATCTTGTTGTACTTGTTTGCAAGACTGACCCAAAAGCTGAGCCTGCTTACAAAGGAATTAGTTTAATAGTGGTAGAGGATGGAACACCTGGATTTAGTAAATCAAAGCAGCTTAGTAAATTAGGGCAGCATTGCTCGGATACCGCTGAGCTTGTATTTGAGGATGCGAGGGTACCAGTTGCTAATTTACTAGGTGTAGAAGGAAAAGGCTTTTACTACTTAATGGAAAAACTTCAACAGGAAAGATTATTAGTTGCTGTTGGTGCAGTCGCTGTAGCTGAAAGAATGTTTGAAATTACAAAGGATTACGTGAAACAAAGGACAGCCTTTGGTAAATCAATAAGCCAATTCCAAAATACGCAATTTAAAATGGCAGAAATGGCGACAGAAATACAAATTGCACGGGTTTTTGTTGATAATCTTATAGCAAACCATATTGACAAAAAGGAGGTTGTTACCCAGGTATCAATGGCCAAATGGTGGATAACTGATCTGGCAAAAAAAGTTGCGTCACAATGCCTTCAGCTTCATGGGGGTTACGGATATATGGAGGAGTATGAGATTGCACGAAGATTTAGAGATATTCAAGCAACATCGATATACGCTGGTACAAATGAAATTATGAAATCAATTATTGCTAAAAGACTAGAATTATAGAAAGAGAAAAATAGCTAAAATCTATTGAAATTCATTTGCAAGCAAGTAATGTTATTCCAATCCTATTCAACCCCTTAAGGAGGGCGATTATTAATGAAAAAAGTTCATTTAGGTTTAATCGTTTTAATGCTTCTTGCGTTTGCTGCATTAGCTGGTTGTAGTGAGGGTTCTGAAAAATCATCAGGCAGTTCATCAGAAACTGTTGAAATTGGTGTAGTGTTAGCTACATCTGGGCCTATAGCTCAAACTGGTACATGGGTTTTAGACGGACACAAAACGGCTGAGAAAGAAATCAACGATAATGGTGGGTTTAAAGTTGGCGATAAAACCTACAAAATCAAGATTGTCCATTACGATTCAGAGGGAAGAGCAGAATCGGCAACTGCTGCAACTGAAAAACTAATTAATCAAGATAAAGTAGCTGCAATCCTTGGAACATCCATCAGCTCGGAAACTGCGGCAATGATTCCGATTGCGGAACGTGCGAAAACACCGTTAATGACCTTTGTTGCGGCAAGTGACATCTTAACTTCACAAGGAGCTAATTTCTTCTCACAGGCTGCTCCAGCAAACAAAAACTATGTAAATGCCGGAACGAAGACCATGCAAGACTTGGGTATGAAAAATGTAGCTGTTATTTATGTTGATGATGCTTGGGGTCAATCCTATGCAAAGCTTTATCCGCCAGTTATGGAAAAGGAAGGAATCAATATCGTTACAACTGAAAAGTTCGCACCGGAACAAAATGAATTTATGACGATGCTAAATAAAATTAAAGCAAAAAATCCAGATGGAATTTTACTAGCTGCTGAAACTGAGCTAGCGATTCCATTACTTAAACAAATAGAAGAAGTAATGCCAGATGTGAAAATTATGGAAACAGGCGGTACCATTCCTGAAGAGTTAATCAAATTGGCACCTGCTGCTGCAGAAGGAATTGTCACTTTAAGTCGTGCGGGTGCTGAAACACCTGAAATCAAAACGTTCAAAGAATTATTTTCCAAATCGTATGATTACGAAGCAAATTCCTTTAGCTACTCTGGCTATGATGGAATCCATTTTATTGTTGACGCAATGCAGAAGGCTGGTTCTGTCTCAGATAAAGAAAAGTTAAACAAAGAGATTCGTGGTGCACAGTATAAGGGTTTAATTGGAACTTACAGCTTCAACGAAAAGGGAGAAAACAATTTGCTAGGAAATCGAGCGATTATCAAAGACGGCAAAGTGATTTATCAAACGGTTGATCAACCTTTACCGTAAGTGAAATTATAGGGGGCAGAGATTTAGGTCTTTTGCCCCTTTTATAAAAAAGGAGGTAAATCATGGCAGATCAGATCATGCAATCTATTTTAAATGGCTTGGTAAGTGGAAGCATTTATGGATTAATGGCAATTGGCTTTACCCTAGTGTTTGGTATCATGCATGTGATAAACCTTGCACATGGTGAGTTATATATGCTTGGGGCTTTTTCGACCTTTATCATGGTCGGTGTTTACCAGCTCAATTTCTTTGTGGCGATAGCGGCGGCAATGTTGATTGTTGGTGGTTTAGGATTTTTAATTGAACGCTTTATATTCCGACCGCTTCGAAATACACCAATGTTGAATACATTACTGGCATCTATTGGACTTTCAATATTTATCAGTAATTTGGTGTTAAAGATTGCTGGAACAGGAATGAGGAGCATTCCTTCACCATTTTCGGAGAAAAACTTTGAAATTTTTGGTGCTGTCATCTCAACACATCGTTTAATGGTCCTTCTACTGACCGGTTTACTAGTGGGTTTATTATTTTGGATTATTAAATTTACAAAGTTCGGAAGATCCCTTCGTGCAACATCTCAGGATCAAGATGCATCCGCATTAATGGGAGTTAATATAAATCTTACATATGGAATCGTGTTCGCCATTAGCGCGGGTATGGCTGCCATGGCAGGGGGATTAATTGGTTCGTTATATGTGGTAGATGCAACCATGGGTCTTGGTCCAGGATTGAAAGCATTTATTATCGTAATCCTAGGCGGCATGGGTAGTATAGTGGGTGCAATTGCTGGAGCGTTCATTATGGGATATGCAGAAACCTTTACCTCCTTATTCTGGTCCGCATCCTATCAAGACCTAGTAGGGTATATCATACTTATATTGGTTCTTCTATTAAAACCAAATGGTCTATTTGGAGGGGGGAAAAGATGAGCAATACACGTATCAAGTTAGGGACAATACTCCTTACAGTGTTAATTCTTCTCGTCATGCCGTTTCTATTAGACTCGTACTTAATTCATATCCTTAATCAAATTGGTATTATGGTTATTTTGACTGCAAGTCTTAACTTAATGGTCGGTTATACTGGGCAGCTCTCCTTTGCACATATTGGATTATTTGCTGTCGGTGCCTACACAAGTGCGATATTGTCAACCACGGCTGGTTTTTCCTTCTGGACAGCTTTTCCAATCGCAGCCATAATCGCTGGTATTTTTGGATTCATAATTGGATTACCGGTATTAAGATTTAAAACTCACTTTTTTGCGATTGTTACCTTGGCATTTGGTGAAATTATTCGATTAACGATCTACAACTTAAGAGATTTAACGGGTGGACCAA
>Ga0181465_100678_pt1 | contig 14211 bp, 14 predicted proteins | sample InSIn3gowninarea_FD_119076 | JGI IMG/M metagenome (GOLD analysis project Ga0181465, IMG submission 119076) | Clean room microbial communities from NASA Spacecraft Assembly Facility at Jet Propulsion Laboratory, Pasadena, California, USA -... ... | reverse complement strand
TCCATCCTCTTGGACATTTTGAATAGCAAAATAAGTAAACAAACTACCTAACAGTATATATAGGATGCCCGAGCCTAAAGGTGAATATCTCATATAATCCTCCATAGAAAGAAACTTTATTACCAATATTTGAAGGTCACTTAAACTTTAGACCCGCGAAAAAATGACCCTTTAAAACAAGGATATAAAGCTTTGAGCCTTGTCAGCATGTTGAATCATTTTTTCAATTTCTTCTTTAAAAATAGACTGTATTAACACAACAAATGTATTCATTGCTACATGTGCGAACATCGGAACCCAGATTCGTTTTGTTTTTACATAAAGGAAAGCAAAGGTAAATCCCATAGCTGAATAAAGCAATGTATGTTCAGGTTCCGTATGTGCTAATGCAAAGACAACGGAGCTAATTAGGGCTGATAGGAAAAAGTTAAAACGTTTGTAAAGGGAGCCGAAAATAATTTTACGAAATACAATTTCCTCTAAAATAGGTCCTAAAACGGAACTCACGATCATGACAGCCGGGAACGTTTCAATAATTTTAATAATTTGTTTAGTGTTTTCGGATCCCATTTCAATCCCAAGCATGTTTTCAATGTTAGCTGCAATAGATTGAGAAATGAACGCTAAAAAAATACCAGCGAAAGCCCAAAGTAATGACCTTTCGAATGACATCGTTTGGCTTCGATCTAATTTATCTGGTTTCATTTCTTTTCTTAAGATAAAAAGGACAATTAAGGTAGTGATCGAAAAACTAATGAGGAGCCAATAAGACACAGAGGCCATTTTCCAGTCTGCAGGATTCTTCCCTAAAAATTCTCCGGTTAATGTAAGGAGTGGGATCCCTAAAACACTGGAAAATTGCATGCCAATATAGACAATGATGATAATCCAATATTCTCTTTTCAACAATTTGATCTCCTTTTAACTTCTACTTTACAATTACATTTTACGCATAAAACATGGTTTGTATCAATTAGAACTACTCAGGTTCCTTATATATATGGAATAAAAGGAAATTCGAGAGCTTATACTAATAGAGTTGTGTCTATCTATCTGGTAAATACTTGTCTAAATTCGTCGAGATATTCTTTGAAAAATTTTATGCATGATACTTGCAAAACAATAGAAGATTCATTAATATATTAAATGTGTTAGCACTCAAGACTAGAGAGTGCTAATAAAATCGAAAATTACATAATTTATGAGGAGGTTATTTTTAATGTTAAAGCCACTAGGAGATCGCATTGTCATTGAGCTTGTTGAGGCAGAAGAAAAAACTGCAAGCGGTATTCTTTTACCGGATTCTGCGAAAGAGAAGCCTCAAGAAGCTAAGGTTGTTGCTGTAGGTACTGGCCGAGTTCTTGAGAATGGTGAGCGTGTTGCGTTAGAGGTTTCTGTCGGAGACCGCATTATCTTCTCAAAATATGCTGGTACAGAAGTAAAGTATCAAGGTACTGAATACTTGATTATCCGTGAAAACGATATTCTTGCTATTGTAGGGTAATAGAAAAGCGGAAGCGGCTTGTTAAGCCCCGACAAGCAAATGTTCACAAACCAATGAAGTCGTTCTTTGACTTCAATGGTTTGGGGTTATTTGACCTCGAGGGGCTAGCCGCTGGAGCTGGACAGTTTTAAAAACCTAATCATAAGCTTATCCTTTTATATTATTAAAAAAATCAGGGAGGTTTTACTAATGGCAAAAGAAATTAAATTTAGTGAAGAAGCACGTCGCGCGATGTTACGCGGGGTTGATGCTCTTGCAGATACAGTAAAAGTAACTTTAGGACCAAAAGGACGTAACGTCGTTCTTGAAAAGAAATTCGGTTCTCCACTTATTACAAATGATGGTGTAACCATTGCTAAAGAAATCGAATTAGAAGATGCATTCGAAAACATGGGTGCTAAGCTAGTTGCTGAAGTTGCAAGCAAAACAAATGATGTTGCTGGGGACGGTACAACAACTGCAACTGTTTTAGCTCAAGCAATGATTCGTGAAGGTTTGAAAAACGTTACTGCTGGTGCAAACCCAATGGGTATCCGTAAAGGAATCGAAAAAGCAGTTGAAGCAGCTGTTAATGAATTAAAAGCAATCTCTAAACCAATTGAGAACAAAGCTTCAATCGCACAAGTTGCTGCTATTTCTTCCGCTGATGAAGAAGTAGGTCAATTAATCGCAGAAGCAATGGAGCGAGTTGGTAACGATGGTGTTATTACTATCGAAGAATCAAAAGGCTTCACAACTGAATTAGATGTAGTAGAAGGTATGCAATTTGATCGTGGATACGCTTCTCCTTACATGGTTACAGATTCAGATAAAATGGAAGCTGTACTAGATAATCCATATATCTTAATTACTGATAAAAAGATTTCTAGCATTCAAGAAATCCTACCAGTACTTGAGCAAGTAGTTCAACAAGGTAAACCATTATTATTGGTTGCTGAAGACGTAGAAGGTGAAGCACTTGCTACATTAGTAGTTAACAAGCTTCGTGGAACATTCAATGCTGTAGCTGTTAAAGCTCCTGGCTTTGGTGACCGTCGTAAAGCAATGCTTGAAGATATCGCTGCATTAACTGGCGGTGAAGTAATCACTGAAGAGTTAGGCCGTGACCTTAAGTCTGCAACAATCGCTTCTTTAGGACGCGCTACTAAAGTTGTCGTTACAAAAGAAAACACTACAATCGTTGAAGGTGCTGGCGAGCCTGCACAAATTTCAGCTCGTGTAAACCAAATCCGTGTTCAATTAGAAGAAACAACTTCTGAATTTGACCGTGAAAAATTACAAGAGCGCCTTGCTAAATTAGCTGGTGGAGTAGCAGTTATCAAAGTTGGTGCAGCTACTGAAACAGAATTAAAAGAACGCAAACTTCGCATTGAAGATGCTCTAAACTCTACTCGTGCTGCAGTAGAAGAAGGTATCGTATCTGGTGGTGGTGTTGCTCTTCTAAACGTATACAGCAAAGTAGCTGGATTACAAGCTGAAGGCGACGTAGCTACTGGTATCAGTATCGTACTTCGTGCAATGGAAGAGCCAGTTCGTACAATCGCACACAACGCTGGCCTTGAAGGATCTGTTATTGTTGACCGCTTAAAGCGTGAAGAAGTTGGAACAGGCTTCAACGCTGCTACTGGCGAGTGGGTAAACATGATCGAAGCTGGTATCGTTGACCCAACTAAAGTAACTCGTTCTGCATTACAAAACGCTGCATCCGTTGCTGCAATGTTCTTAACAACTGAAGCAGTTGTTGCTGACAAACCAGAACCTGCTGGTACAGGTGGCATGCCTGATATGAGCGGCATGGGTGGAATGGGCGGCATGATGTAATAACGCCCCTCAACCCTTGATATGACTGGGTTTGTTGGTAAGGTGAGAGTGGTTTGCTAACATTTTGCTAACATTGAGGTAAATTAACGGAGGCTTCTCATGAGTTCACTGAACTTTTGGGAAGCTTCTTTTTTCATTTCTTGGGTTACATGAAGGTAGACTATTTTCGTTGTCTTATCATCGGTATGGCCAAGTCGATCCATAATTTGCTCCAGCGCTACACCAGCTTCTGCTAATAGGGATGTGTGGGTATGTCTTAATGAATGTGGTGTTAACTCTAGATTTAGATTGGCCATTTTAAGTAATCTTGCCATTCGGTTTTGAACGGTTTTAATGACAATGGGGTAACCATATTGCCGTTCCATCTTGGCAAAGATAAAGTCATTATTATGGTAAGTATCGCCTATTCGCTCAATGATTTGTTCTTGAACTTTTTTATGTTCCTTCAATTTATGAATTATCTCTTCATCCACAATGATTTTTCGTCGTGATTTTCTCGTCTTTGGTGTGACTAATTGGTATTCAAAAGTATTATTATTAGGATTGTAATAGGTTTTGGTTATGCTGATCGTGTGGTTTTTAAAGTCTACATCCTTCCACTTGAGAGCCACTAATTCTCCAACTCTAATTCCCGTATAGGCTAGTATCAGAAAAACTAGATAATCATGCTCTAGGCCACTGGCTTTAGCTGTTTCTAAAAGTAAGGCAAGCTCTTCTTTTTCAAGATATTTTGGAACTTCCTCTTCTTCCAACTGTTCAACCGTTTTCTTATTCTTTTTAACATAAGCGAATTCTGTGGGGTCCTTCTTAATGAGCTCTAGTTCCAAAGCTTTTCGAAAAATCATTCTCCCTGTTCGATGGATAGGGGATTTTTCTCGTATCTATTAGTCATTTTAGCTACTTTTGACATTGGATCAGGTGTAAAGATGATTGCTATCCATTTCAAACTAAAAAAAACAGTCAGAAAAAAATGAGTCCACAACCGGACTCATTTTTTTATTCCTCTTCATCAGTAGAGTAATGTTTTAAAAAGTATATTAGCGATTGTAATTCAACTGCCAAATCAATGTGATGAACCCGAATAAAGCTTGGTACGTTTAAACGTGCAGGAGTAAAATTTAATATACCTTTTACATTTGCGTTAACGAGCTTATCTGTAATACTTTGAGCAACAGGTGCTGGTACAGTAAGAATCGCAACCTGGACTCCAGCTTGAACGATCTTCTCCTCCAAGTCATCCATATGGAATACTTCCACTTCCCCAATGGTTGTCCCAACCTTCCCTTCATCCACATCAAAGGCAATCTCAATTTTGGTATTATTATTTTTCAAGAAATTATAGTTTAAAAATGCTGTTCCTAGATTCCCAACACCTATGAGAGCTACTTTTGTTAGTTCATCCTGGTCCAATGTTTTAGAAAAAAAACGATAATAAATAATTTACATTATATCCATAACCTTTCTTCCCAAGAGCACCAAAATACGAAAAGTCTCTTCGAATCGTGGCTGAATCCACCTTCACTGCTTCGCTCAATTCTGCAGAAGAAACACGTTGTTTTCCGGAAGAATGTAAATTTTTTAAAAATCGATAATATAACGGCAATCTCTTTGCCGTTGCTTGTGGTATCTTCATCGTTTCATTATTCATTTACCACCCATCCCCTACCTTGACTATTTCCAACTTTTTATTTTACTTTTTCGTCTCTTTTAAAGTCACCATTTTTTCCGCCTGTTTTTTCTACAAGGAAAGTGGGTCCTATCACCATACCTTTATCTACTGCTTTACACATATCATAAACAGTTAAGGCACAAACGGAGGCCGCTGTGAGCGCTTCCATTTCCACTCCCGTATTTCCTTTCGTTTTAACCGTAGAATAAATATGTAAAATATAATCATCATCCATTGCTTCCCAAGAAAAGGTTAAATCGATTCCTGTTAGTGGAATGGGATGACACATTGGAATGATGTCCCATGTTTTTTTACAAGCCATAACAGCTGCTACTTGGGCGACCGCTAACACGTCCCCTTTTTTCATGGTCTGATTGGTAATTCTCTCATAAATCTCTTTATTTAATCGAATACTAGATTGAGCAACAGCCGTTCGAACGGTCTCTGGCTTATCACTAACATCTACCATTTTCGCTCTGCCTTCTTCGTTAAAATGCGTAAATTCTGCCATGTGAAATGCTCCTCTCCTACTTATCATACAACATTTTTAATATCTGTGTAAGATGATTGTAATATTATTCACATATTCATGATTATTGCCGATAACTTGAGATTACGATACACTTGGTGTAAGTAAGAGGTGAATAATATCATGATTTTATTACAAGTAAATCAACTATCCAAACATTTTGGTGCTGAAACTATTTTATCGAATATTAAGCTAGAAATCCAAACACGTGACCGGGTAGCTCTTGTTGGCCGGAACGGGGCTGGAAAATCAACTCTTTTAAAAATCATCTCTGGTCAAATGAGCTATGACTCTGGAGATATTATAAAGCCAAAAGATGTCACAATTGGATATCTAGCTCAAAATACCGGTTTAGAATCCAACCTTTCTATATGGGAAGAAATGCTTACAGTCTTTTTACCCTTACAGCGAATGGAAAAAGACTTACGTCTACTTGAAGAAAAAATGTCTAATCCTTCTGTTTTGGAGGATTCAGTTCAATATGAACGCGTTTTAAAGGAATATGACATTCTCCAAGTAAAGTTTAAGGAATCTGGTGGTTATCAATACGAAGCAGATATACGTTCTGTTCTACATGGACTAAACTTCCAGACATTCGACCATAGTACCAAGATTGCCACCTTGAGTGGAGGTCAAAAAACACGTCTTGCCTTAGGGAAGCTTCTTTTAACAAAGCCTGATATTTTAATCTTGGACGAGCCTACCAACCATTTAGATATTGAGACACTCTCATGGCTCGAACAATATTTACAAACGTATGATGGTGCTATTTTAATTGTTTCGCATGACCGCTATTTTTTAGATAAAGTCGTGACACAGGTATATGAAATGTCTCGGAAACAAATCCAAAAATTTGTTGGGAACTATAGTGCCTACCTCGATCAAAAAGCAGAGCAGTTTGAAAGAGATATGAAGCAATTTGAAAAACAGCAGGATGAGATTGCTAAGCTTGAGGATTTCATAAGTCGTAATTTGGCACGGGCATCGACGACAAAAAGAGCTCAGTCTCGAAGAAAGAAGCTAGAAAAGATCGAACGGTTAGATCGTCCAAAGGGAGATGAAAAGTCTGCTTCCTTTAGTTTCGAAATTGATCGACAAAGTGGGAATGAAGTTCTTCATTTAGAGGATTTGACGATTGGGTATCAGCACGAGGCGGTAGCAAATCATCTTTCCTTCCGATTAACCCGTGGCGAAAGTGTCGCATTAGTTGGTCCAAATGGTATTGGAAAATCAACTTTGTTGAAGACCATCATAGAAAAACTTCCTGCTATATACGGTGGAGTTCGTTTTGGCTCGAATGTAACCATTGGCTATTATGATCAAGAACAAGCTGAACTATCTTCTAATAAAAGAGTATTAAATGAATTATGGGATGATTATCCTTTAAAACCTGAAAAAGAAATCCGGACAATATTAGGTAATTTTTTATTTTCTGGTGAAGATGTCCTTAAAATTGTATCCACGCTATCAGGTGGGGAAAAAGCGAGACTTGCTCTTGCCAAACTCATGATGGAAAAATCGAACTTACTGATTCTAGATGAACCTACAAACCACTTAGATCTTGATAGCAAAGAGGTTTTAGAAAATGCATTAGTGGACTATCCTGGAACTATTTTGTTTGTTTCTCATGACCGATATTTTATTAATCGCATCGCTACAAAAGTTCTAGAGTTAAGTCAACATGGGTGCACCCCATTTCTGGGTGATTACGATTATTATGTAGAGAAAAAGGAAGAAATTATTGAATTAAAAGCACTAGAGCAAAAAGAAAAATTATCCGGAATGAACCCTGCTGATAAAAGTGAGAAAAACTCGTATCAACAGGATAAAGAACAAAAGAAATTAGAACGTCAACGCAAACGAAAATTAGAGGAAATAGAGGAACGCATCTCACAACTTGAAGAGAATATTGAGCAATATGAACTTCAATTATGCGACCCGGAAATTTTCCAAGACCATGAAAAGGTCACGGAACTTAATATTAAAAATGAACAGGCGAAAAACGAATTAGAAGGCTTGATGGAGGAATGGGCAGAGCTCGCTGAATAGATTCGTAGGACTGTCCAATTGAAAGTAAAAAAGCACGCTAGGATGCGTGCTTTTTTGTCTTGTTATTTAATGAAATTGGCTAATTCTGCAGCTGGCAAAGGCTTGCTAAATAAAAATCCTTGCATTAAAGTACACTCTTTCTGAAGTAAATAGTCCTTTTGATAATCTTCTTCGACTCCTTCTGCCACTACATTTAAACGGAGGCTTCTAGCAAGATTGATAATAGCCTCAACTATTTCAGCATTGCTAAAATCAGAATGGATTTCTTGGACAAAGGACTTATCTATTTTCAACGTATCAATCGGCAATTTTTTTAAATAACTTAACGAAGAGTAACCCGTTCCAAAATCATCTATAGAAACGACCACTCCGAAGTCTCTTAAATTCTCTAATGCACTAATGACCTCTTTGGAATTTGTAAGTAATGTACTTTCTGTTATCTCAATTTCAAAATTTCTCGGTTCTAATTGAGAGTTATGAAGAATCTCTTTCACTTGATTCGTTAATTCCTCGGGATCTAAGAATTGTCTTGCTGAAAAGTTAACCGACAACGTGAGTGGTTCCACTCTACCTTTATTCCACATTTGCACTTGGGAACAAGCCTCTTTCATCGCCATTTCCCATAAAGGCTGGATTAGTCCGGTTTCCTCTGCTATTGGAATAAATATACTAGGTGGGATAAAACCAAACTCCTCATGATTCCATCTCAATAAAGCTTCAACACCTATTATTTTTCCCGATTTCGCATTGATCTTGGGTTGATAAAAAACGTCCATTTTCTCTTCTTCAATCGCTTTTCTTAACCTTGATTCGATGAGTGGTTTTTCTCTAGTCATCCTACTTAACTCTTCATTAAATACGACAACTCTGCTTCCACCCATTTTTTTCGAATCATACATGGCTATATCTGAAGCTGCGATAAGTGTATCGATATCTGTTCCGTGATCCGGATATACACTGATTCCACAGCTTATACCAAGATATATTTCATTCTGGTCCAAATTAAAAGGCTTTTTCAGTTCATTTACAATTCGATCGGCAATCAATTTTACTTCATTTAAAGATAAGCCTTTTACTAGAATCACGAATTCGTCCCCACCCTGTCTAGTAATTACACTATTTTCAGGTGTCAATAATTTCTCAATTCGTTTCGATACCAATTTCAGTAACTCATCACCCTTTGAATGCCCTAGAGAATCATTAACATTTTTAAAACGATCTAAATCAAAAAACAATATCGAAATTTTTTCATTCGTTATTTTGGAAGTATCGATAAACTCCTTCAGCTTATCTTGTAAGTATCTTCTATTCGGTAAGCTTGTCAAAGGGTCGTGAAAGGCTTGAAATTCGATAATACTTTGACTATGTTTTAAGTCGTTTACATATGTTTGCAAATAACTTGATAATGCATTGACGTTTTGAGTAAGTAATCCTAATTCATCTTTACGTTTTAGAAATAATTTCTTTCCGAAATTCCCCTGAGCAATTTCATTCACATGTTCCACAATTCGTCCAATTGGATTTGTGATAGAGCGGGAAAAGATAAAGCTAGTAAGGAGTACAATAATCATAAAAATACTAGAAAGAAGGACATGTTCTCCTAACTCTCCTATAAGCTGCTTTTGAATTAAACCATAATCATATACTAAACCGATCACATATTTATCATCGTTTCCTTTATTGATAGGCACAAATGTTTTCCTAATCTCTTTTCCATTTAAACAAGCAGAATAGGTTTGTATCTCTCCTGTACTAGATGCTTTTTTAATTAATTTAGTATCCTGTTTTTCATTTAAGAAATTATACGTACCATACCAGATCGGCTCTTCAGATATTCTCGTATAGCTATTTCCATTTAAATTAACAACTGACTTCTTCTTACCAAAGCTTTTCGGATTAAACACCGTTAATTCTAATACTCCGTCTAATTCCTTTGTAAAGCGATCCATTACTTTCCCCGGTCCAAATTGTTTCTCGTATCCCAGTACTTCGTTATCTCGTAAATAAGGATCTATAATATAATTAGTAGTACCATCAAAGTAATATCCCCACTTATCAACATGATCGGGATCGCTAGAAGCAACCTCTATTGGGCCAGACCAATAGTTTGGTAGAGTTAATCCTTCCTTTACGGTTACTGGTTTTAATGCGAAAAGCTGTAAATAAGCATCATACCAGTATCCCCAACCCTTTGTAGACAGATTAATTTCTTTTGGGTCAGATGATTTTACTCCAATAACGTCATCTTTTGTTTTAGCCATTAGCGTTATATGAGAAACCATCAATTCATTCGCTAATTTTTCGAGTTGTTCATTGGTTACATCCTTATAATCCGCAGGTAAAGTTTTTTGGATGGCAATAGATGCTGTCCTTAATTCTCTTCCTAATATATTTTCCACATATAATGAACCTTCCTTAGCATTCTCTACTTGAAAAGAAACCTCCTGAGTAATGAGATTGATTTCCTTTTCATTATAATCAAGAAGCAGTTCCTTCGAACGAAGATAATGAAAGGTATTATTAGCAAGCAAAATAAAGAATACTAAAATAGTAAATATCAATGGAAGTTTTTTCTTTATGGACAAACTAAACACTCCAATTTGTTAAGTATAGAGTAAATTTATTATACATACAGTTTCCCAGGAAATTATTCTATGAAAGCAAATATGTCAAAAGTATATTATACCAAATCTTTTTCATGCTTTGTTATAAAATGGGACTTTGTAATTATTGGGAAAGTTTTGGATTGAACACTTCGTCCTAATAAAAAAACGCTAGAGTTGGATTACTACTATTTATTTATAAGCTATCCACTGAATGTTATATTATTAATTCCTTATCGGAAATAAACAAAAATTTACTTAAAGATCCTTTCTACTTTCATACTCAAAAAACATTATTTAATGGATAGTTTTTCAACAAGTTATACACAATCGACCTTTTCGATTTTTGTTTATTTAAAAGCTATCAACAGAGTTTTCCACATTATCCACAAAAACAATAAAATTTGTTCACATTATCCACATATCTGTGGGTAAATTTTGAAGTTATCCACAAAAAAATCCTCTTTTTAAAAAAGAGGATGAAAAAGAATTCTTTTAATTGTGGATTTCTAAGTCTAAACCTGGGTTCGCGTTCAAAGCTAAATCAGCACGTTGACCTTTTTCAAACATAATGGTTCCCGCTGCTGCAATCATCGCTGCATTATCTGTACAAAGCGATAAAGGTGGAATGACTAATTCAACATCCTTTAACTGTGTAAATGCTTCATTTAAAGCCGCACGCAAGCCTTTATTCGCAGCAACTCCACCTGCTAGCAGAACTTGATTTACTTTATATTCCTTTGTTGCTCTCATTGTTTTAGTTACTAACACATCAATAACACTTTGTTGAAAACTTGCCGCCAAATTTTCTGGAGCAATGGTTTCACCACGCTGTGTAAAATTATGAACTGTATTGATAACAGCTGACTTAAGTCCACTGAAACTAAAATCATAAGAATCTTCTTCTAACCAGGCTCTTGGTAAATCTATCGTTGGCTCACCATCATGGGCTAACCTGTCAATATGAGGACCACCTGGATAAGGAAGATTTAATGTACGTGCCACCTTATCATACGCTTCGCCAGCAGCATCGTCTCTTGTTTCCCCAATAACTTGGAAATGTCCATGCTCCTTCATAAAAACTAATTCTGTATGACCACCTGATACGACTAATGATAATAAAGGAAACTTCATTTCCTTTACTAGACGGTTAGCATAAATATGACCAGCGATATGATGAACTGCTACTAATGGAATGTTATGGGCAAAGGCGATTGCTTTTGCTGCATTTACTCCAATTAACAAGGCACCCACCAAACCTGGCCCTTCTGTAACGGCAATAGCATCTAATTGATTGAATGTAAGATTTGCTTGTTGCATCGCTTCTTCAAAAACAATAGTTACTTGTTCTACATGATGACGAGAAGCTATCTCAGGAACGACACCACCAAACCTTTTATGGCTTTCTATTTGTGAAGCAACCACATTTGCTACAATTTCAGTACCATTTTTTATGATAGCTACGGCTGTTTCATCACAGCTTGTCTCAATTCCCATTATAAAAAGATCTTTTTTCATTTATAAGTTCACCCACATTACTAATGCGTCTTCTTGATTATCTGTATAATAATTTTTTCGAATTCCACCATTTTCAAAACCAAGCTTACGATAAAGGTTTTGGGCAACAATATTTGATACACGCACCTCTAATGTCATGGATATAGCTCCCATTTCTCTGGCTACCTCCATAATTTTAGATAAAATAGATTCCCCTAACTTTTTACCCCTATATTCAGGAAGTACCGCAATATTGGTAATATGTGCTTCATCTATAACTATCCAAGCACCACAGTAACCAATTATTTTTTCACCATCTTCTAATACTACATAAGTAGCAAATTGATTTTTGTTTATTTCATTATAGAAGGCATCCTTACTCCATGGAGTAGCAAATGACAGCTTTTCTATTTCAACAATTTGGTCAATATCTTCTTCCCGCATTAAACGAAAAATTAATGAATCATTCATCGAACTCTTCCTAACTATTTAGTTTCATTTATACTGTTCGCTTCCATCCACTTCACTTCAGCTTCTACCAGCCTGATATAGTTTGGAACAAAGCTATGTATGTCCTCACCTTGGCGTCTACGTCCTAATAATCCTAATTCAGCTGGTCGAGGGTTATGCTCTGTTATATCTGCAAAAAATGCCTGGTCTTTTAATTCAGACTCAATGACTTCCCGATGAATAGGCAAGTCATTACCGACAAATAATACAGGTTGATTTAGTGACTTTAGTTTTTCCACCCAATCAACGGTTAAAAGATTTTGGTCTTCGATAACAGTTTCTAACATTCCATTTTGATATTGATATAATCCTGTATAAATCTGACCTCTTCTTGCATCAAATAACGGAGCTACTAACCCTTTAAAATATCTGCCAGTTTGAGCAGCTAAAACCTCTAAACTAGACACACCTACAATAGGTATATTTAAACTCCATGCAAGAGTTTTTGCTATGGTTACACCAATTCTTACTCCAGTATAAGAGCCTGGTCCTTTAGCTACGACAATCTTGGTTAATTGATTTGGTTCTACTCCACAATCCTTCATTAAAGTTTGGATTGCTGGCATAGCACGAACAGAATGATTCACTTTTACATTGGTTATATATTCCCCGATCACTTTATCTTCTTCTAATAGAGCCACACCTAGTGTGTAATTAGAAGTATCAATAGCTAATATACTCATGAAAAAATCTCCTTACAAAGCTCCTCATAACGATTTCCGGAAGGGCTTAACGTTATTTTCCGCTTTCCATCATCATGTGTCAGATAAATAGTTAACAACTGGGCAGGAATCTGGTCTTTTATTAAGTGTGCCCATTCTACAACCGTTACACCATCTCCCTCAAAGTACTCATCAAACCCTAAATCTTCGTATGTATCTTCTAGACGATAAACATCCATATGATATAAAGGAAGGATTCCTTGATATTCTTTAATGATTGTAAAAGTTGGACTATTTACGTTTTTCTTTATCCCTAAACCTTCAGCCAAACCTTTGGTAAATGTTGTTTTACCTGCACCTAAATCACCTTCTAAGGCAATAACATCACCAGGTTTTAAAGACTTTGCTAACTTTTGAGCAAAATCCTTTGTATCGTCAGCACTTTTTGATATATATTGAAAATTCATCTTTACCAATCACCTAATTCATTCATGATAATGAAGTATAAAAAATCCTTAGGATCTTTCCTAAGGATAATGTGGACTATATGTAGTTTACATGATTTTTTAATTTTGAGCAAAAAAACGAAGTCAAAATCATAAATTTCATGGAAAATGGACATAAAAAAAACGAAACACTGGTTTCGTAAATCTAGTTATCTATTAAAAATGGCGGTCCCGACGGGAATCGAACCCGCGATCTCCTGCGTGACAGGCAGGCATGTTAACCGCTACACCACGGGACCATTATAAATTATAAAGTTTTAAACCTGCACTATGTATTCAATCGTTAACTGTCTCTTCCTCTACTAGTTAATTCGAGGAAGTAAATGCGTCGAGACAACTCGAAGCAAATTCATTGCAGGGTCGCTCGTCGCTACACCACGGGACCATTTTTATAACTAATTGATGGATTATTGCGGGGGCAGGATTTGAACCTGCGACCTTCGGGTTATGAGCCCGACGAGCTACCGGGCTGCTCCACCCCGCGTCGATAATATGTTAAAAAGTTTCCATCATGCATTAAGTTTTTAAAGGCTGTCCCGATCTCAGTAAGTATCACAAGTAGCATTTCGATCGGTACAACTCGACGACTATTCAGTGAAGTATTGCTCGTTGCTCCACCCCGCGTCGATAATAATAGTATTTCCATCTATAAATATTTTATGAATACAGCCTGGCGACGTCCTACTCTCACAGGAGGAATCCTCCAACTACCATCGGCGCTGAGAAGCTTAACTTCCGTGTTCGGTATGGGAACGGGTGTGACCTTCTCGCCATCGCCACCAGACTGTATTTAATTAAGGAAAACTATTTTCACTTACATGAAAAAGTTTTATTTTTTTGCTATTGCAAAAAAATTTATTC
>Ga0181465_100677_pt1 | contig 14211 bp, 10 predicted proteins | sample InSIn3gowninarea_FD_119076 | JGI IMG/M metagenome (GOLD analysis project Ga0181465, IMG submission 119076) | Clean room microbial communities from NASA Spacecraft Assembly Facility at Jet Propulsion Laboratory, Pasadena, California, USA -... ... | reverse complement strand
TTTCTAATTTTTAACCACAAATTCACTTAAAAGACTTAGAATTAATAAAGATTGGAAAAACATAAATGTGGCCCAATGATAATGAAAGTGGGATGAATGTGGTGACATAGTAGTGAAATGGAGGTGAAATGGAGGTGATATAATGGACATAATAGTGAAAGTGTAATGGAAATGAATGACATTTTCAAGACTCAACAGTGATGTGCCAGGTGAATTAAGGATGTTCGAGGATGGCTAGAAGGGTTAGGTGATGGTTGGATGGTGTGGGAGACCTTGGGTTACCTTTGGTGGCTTCTGAGAGGTTTTCCCTCAATTCAGACTCAAAGCAGGCCATTTCAAGAAAACCTACAAGATGTACAAGAAACCTATAGGATTCCCTATAAACCTATAGGATATTGCCGAGAGAAAGATGGGAGGTGTTGGAGGTGATGGAAGGCTTAGGGAAGGTGGTTGGTGGATGGAATGGAGTGAGAAAATGTCTAGGATCACTACGAAGTCAACAACAAGGATAGAATATGGTTGGATTCATTCAATGTGCTTGGAAAAATTTCTATGTAAAATTATGAAAACTAGTGAAGGCAATGGTGAAAACAGGGAATGACTATGGTGGATGAAGTGGAAGGTGGTTGCTCGCTATGAAGTCTTTGTCTACTCTTGAAGCACCTTCTCTGCATAAAACATGTATAATTTCGAAAAATCTATGTAAACAAGAAGCATTCTCATAAGCTAGAAAAGCAGAATTAATGAACTAACTGCCTACATTATGCATGAGGAAAGTTGCTAAAATGAATGAAAGCATGGATGATATGTACTACAAAAATGAAGATAGAAGAGATGGAAAAAAAATCCTACTTTCCAAAACTGATCAAATGCTAAATTAAAGACAGTAAACTCTAAAGCTCATACAAGAAATAGAAATTTGTGTTTTTGGGGCTGCATAAGGGTCCCTTCCTTAGATCATGATCCCAAAGGGAGAAAATTAGGCCAAGATAGCTACTGATAGCCTTGTGGTGCTCCTTTTATCCCTCTTGACCTGCTACTGAAGTAAGGCACAAACGGAAGCAAACTAATAAACAACCAATCCAATCTACAATACTTGTAATGAAAATACTTCTAAATGCAAATTAACAATGAAGCTACGAGACTAATCTAAACATACAGATAAAAGAAAGAGGAGCCTTGGCTACTAGGGTTGGACCCTAACCTAATAGATTGAGCCCTCTAAATTAACTCAGTGCTAGCTGAAAACAAAACTCATTCTTATTACCAAAACATAAAATTACATCAATAAAACTTACACAAGTCTATAGCTCAAAAATAACTTAGAGTTTTACAACAAAAAATTGAATCCTAATGAGGCTCTAGGCCTCTCTACTTATACAACTGATGTCCACAACAGCCTCCTTAAAATTATGGAGGCTTGGCTACCAAACTTGAGATAAATTGGCTCTTTGTCTTTCACTTACTCATTTGCATTCTAATCCTCATGACTTGGCTGCTTGTGCTTTGAGCTGGTGTGATAAATGGAGGAATATTTGAATGGGGTAGAAGTAAATGAGGAGGATTTACCTACTACAATCCCTCTCCCTTGTCCCATTTGAGTTTTAACCTTAGTCTTTGCCAAAATTCCTTGATTTTCTCCTTTAATCCTACATTCAATGCATATTAGTCCACTAGGCATAATATCCAACTCTAACTCATCTCATAAACAAAATATAATCAAAAAAATGTAGTAAGTTGTGAGAAAAGTTGGTTTGACTATGCCAAGAGGTGAATTAGGGTCCATATAACTACCCAATGATGAGGCTCATCAATTTTCTTTGATGACATTCTCATCTACAGCCAAACCTTGGATAAATATCTTCATCATGTAGACCTGATTTTGCAACTGCTCCGAAATCACAACTTATTTATCAAATTATCCAAGTTCTCTTTTGGCATGGAAAGAGTCAAGTATTTGGGACAAATTATGGGTCGTGCAGGTGTCAGGGTTGATCCCAAAAAGATATAGGAAACACAAGATTGGACCCAACCAAAAACCTTGAAGAGTTTGAGGGGACTCTTGGGTCTCACTAGCTACTATCATAAATTTGTCCACAATTATGGTCACATTGCTAGACCCCTTACTAACATCTGCAATAAAAATTCATTCCTATGGACTAATGTAGCACAATAGGTGTTTGTGGCTCTAAGACAAGCCATGTGTTCCACTCGAGTATTGGCACTACCGAACTTCACCAAATATTTTGTCATTGACTGTGATGCTTCAAGTACAGGCATTGGTGTTGTCTTAATGTAGGAAGGTCGACCCTTGGCTTTCACCAGTTAACAACTGAGTCTGAAAAATCTGGGACAATCTACTTATAATAAAGAGATGATGGCCATCTTACATGCAATAGATACTTGGCGACCATAGTTATTAGGGAGTATTTCCAAATCCGCACAGACCATTAAAGCCTCAAATATATTTTTGTAGCAATGTCTATCCTTGCCACAACAAAATAAATGGCTGGACAAAATATTGGGGTATGATTACAAGACAATTTACAAGAAAGGGCGTGAAAATGTAGTAGCGGATGCTTTATCACTCCAAGTTGATGATGAAAGAACCCTGCTATTAATCTCTCTACCCGTACTAGATTCGATTGAAGAAGCTATCAAGGAATGCTTTTCACACCCCTCTCTCCCAACTCATTAATAACTTGAGAGAAGATCCTAATTCCTTAGTTGGCTACTCTTGGAAGGATGGGATTCTTCTCTACAAGGATCGAGTAGTTGTATCGTTGACGTCCACCCTCAAAACTCTCATTTCGTAGAGTTGCACTCATCTCCCACTACAGGGAATGCAGGCTTTTAGAAGACTTATGCTCGAACTCATCATTCTTTCTTTTAGATGGGCATAAAAACTAAAATTCTTACTTTTGCGGTTGAATGTGATGTGTGTCAATGCCACAAAGGAGAAACAATCAAGCTACCAGGAACCTTACAACCATTGCCAATCCTTGCCTCCATTTGGAAGGATGTTTCTATGGATTTCATTACTAGTCTTCCGAAGTCAAGCAAAAAATCTGTCATCATGGTGGTTGTAAGTAGAATTTCTGAATATGCTCATTTCTACGCTCTACCCCACCCACTTACCCTGACTTTCATGGCTCAATCTTGCATGGACCAAATCTTCAAACTGCATGGCATGCCAACTTCCATTATGTTCGATCGTGACCAGACTTTCACCAGCAATTTTTTGTAAGAATTTTCCAAGCTATAAGGCACCCAACCCCAACTATGTACTGCCTATCATCCCCAAACTGATGGTCAAAGTGAAGCAGTCAACAAATGTTTGAAGACATACCTAAGGTGCTTCACTTCAGAAAAGAAACATCAATGGCTACAGTGGCTACATTTAGCTAAATGGTGGTATAATACTAACTATCATGAAGCGACCAAGATGACTCCATATGAAGTAGTTTGGCCAACTCAATCCTTCACCTATTTCTTACATCCTTAGATGCTCTAAGGTGCAATAAGTTGATCAACTCCTAGAGAACTATGCCGCCATGCTACCTCATCTCAAAGATAATCTCCATCAAGCTTAGAATCGAATGAAGCAATAGGCAAACCAACATCGTTCATAGACACATTTCAAGAAGTTTATCAAGTATTCCTGCGGCTACAACCATATAAGAAAATATCGCTCGAATAAAATGGCTACCAGAAATTAGCTCCAAAATTCTCTGGACGTTACCAAATACTTTATCACATTGGAGCAGTAGCCTGCAAGCTGGACTTACCACCAATTTAAAAAATCCATCCAGTCTTCCATGTATCATGCTTGAATAAAGTGGATGAGGAATGTTCACTAAATCACTCTACCCAAATTGGATGGGGAAGGTTCACTCTTGCTCAAACTTGAATAGGTCCACAATACTCATGGAAGAAATCTGTTCGACTGTACGATCAAGGAAGTTCTTGTCAAGTGGAAAGACACCTCTCTAGAAGATGCGACCTGGGAACCAACCACTATTCTTCAGCAGTTTCCATAGATTCAGACTTGAGGACAAGGCTACTTTTGATGGGGACGGGCATGTTAAGGTCCAACTCTAACCCCTTTATTTATGTAATAAACCCAATAGTGTCAAGTCATAGTCATAGTTAGTTAAAGAGCCAATAAAGCCTATATTAATAATTGTAAGTGGTTGAACTACATTGAAGAAAGGGACCACAGTTATATACAAATGAGCTATAGTTAATAAATTAAGTGGTTAACCAGTGTTATGCAAAGGACTACTAGTTGTTAGTTTGTTGAAGGTCATTTAGATATAAGTAGTCATAGTTAGAAGGGAAATATCATTGAGTATTATTTTGTAATCAAGCTCTGCACTACTGGAGATTTCTCCCTCGAATAGGCATGTGAACATTGCTTTTATCTTTGAATAATAAAATACTTTTGTTATTCTAATTTTTTTTGTTTTCTGGGTTGCATTTCTTCGCATATTTAGTATTCTGGAATTTCTCATAGGTCAAGAGCATAACAAACAAAAGCATTTCTATGTTGCTAGCATGCCTGCTTAGTACCCTAATGGAGTTATTTGCATCACCTCTTTATGCAGAAAGCCTTTCTCTTCTTTTGCCTTATTTATTTTTCATTTTTCAAAGAAATGTGCATAGGCACTTATTTCTTTTAGAGGCAAATCGTGGTCCTAACTTACTTAGAGAACAAGAGGTTTTCCCTCGACAGAAGTATTTTATATATACCTCTAACAATAATTGTTAAGGTTTTCCCCCTCAGCTTACTCTACTTGACTCAATTGACAAGCGTTAACTCTAAATAACCGATTAGAGTAGGTGGTGCTAGTTAAAAGTGCAACTATTGTGTTTCTGCCAAGAATCAATTTGAACAGAACATATTTTCCATTAGGGAATCATCGACTGAAGACAATAAGCTCTTCATAAAGAGAGAGGACAACATATAACAAAGTGTTGATAGTTGTACAAGTTCTCTTCTACTTTACCTTGCTTGCCTTAAGAGCTACACATGGTTTCACGCAAAAATAAATCTATGGGTGCATAAACAAACAAATAAATAATGAATAGAAGTAAATGAAAGCAAGGAAAAGAAAATAAACAAGTGATGCAAACAAAGTAAAAAAATCACGCATGCAAATAAAGAAAACAGGGAAAGAAACACTACTCCTACTCCTAAACTAAACAATGCATGGGCCTCTTCACGTAAAGTGATATTTCAAATGAAATCATCGATGCATTCGTTGAACCATGCTAGTGAAGACATGGTTTATGAGAAAGATAAGCATGTAAACTAACAACCACGAAAGATATAACAGTAAATACCAACGCGCTCCACATTTTAAAATGTCCACATAAAAGGAAATAATAAAAGCACCAGATATACATTTTGTAGACCTATCAGGGTTATGCTTCACATTGTGCATAGATTATAAGCACATACACTCTTTTGGCCATGACAAACAAGCAAACACAAGAAAGAAAGACAAGTGACATTTAGCAAGAGTACTCATTGTGTATGATTCCTTCAATGCATGAGCGATAGTATAACGTGGTTCAAGTGGAGAATGTGAAATTTGTGAATTAAATTGATCTTCAATGTAAATAGGAGAGTGATGAGGAGTCTTTGATGTTTCATTAAATTTATGATCTGAAGTGGAATTGACCTCAAGACAGCAAAGGCCTCACATAACCATCAACTTGGGCTAAAGTGCATAGAAAAACTTGTGGGGTTTCCATTTCATCAACAGATAGATCATCGAAGATGGGTGGCTTAGAAAGATCAACAATATATGGATCATCATCATGATCAAATAAAGGAATAAAGAGATAATGACAGCCATGATAAAAAAAAAAAAAAAACTTCACTGACATCCTCTTGATCTGATGAATCGTACAACGAGCTTGATGAGAAGAAATAATGTTGACCCTCTACATTTCCGAAAATGACAAATGAAATATTGAGTGCATATTTGATGAAATATGTGCCCTCTGTACTATGCAATGACAGATTGACATCTAGTATGTTATGTAAATGATAGAAAGTAGATGCATCCAGGAATGAATTTTGACACGGAAAGTTAACAATGGCAGAATCACCAAAGTTGTTAGGGAAAAGAAAATCAGGTTTATGCAGAAAATGAGGTTCAGGTAAGTTGTTCTTCAGATTCCCACACATACTCATCATAAATGCTAGCACAAGTTAGCTTCTCAACACCAACTTCGTCGTCAACCTAATCCTCATGAACAATAATCGTGGAGTCTAGAATGGGAGAATACAACATAATACAATCTGGAGGATTAACAAGATGTGGGGATAGAGGTTGAGGAAACAAGTCCACATGACAACCAATAGTCTCGAAAGCCATGTCTGGATAGAAATCAAGAGTAGGTAGGGTGGGAGGATGAGACAGTTCAACAGATGGGAGTGCACCTTCTCCCACCTCGCACAATGGGCTAAAGTTGTTTGATGAGATGAGAACAGACAATCACTTTTGAAAACAACCTTGTCTACCTTCGATTTATCAGCTTTAACATTGTGGTATGCCAGGAGGGGTTCAAATTATTCTAAGATAGGTGGATTTTTGGATATGTGAAGAAAATACTTAAATATTCCATCAAGAAATTCCCAATCAATTATATCTTCAAGAAATTAAAATGAAAGATTAAGAAAACGTACGTGAAATTGCTCAATGGATTCATCGGGCACTTTCTGTAATTTCATAATTTCTTTATTAAGTGCTTTACGGTCAAAATGATGGAAAGCATTGACTATCTCTATAAAAAAGTGATTAAAAGAGTGAATGGATTTATCAGGCATTGTGACAAACCATTACAAAGGGTGCCCATAAAGCGTGAACACGAATAGCATGTAGATCATGTAATCATCATGGACTTTGTAGTTATCATAGAGACTTGCAAACACGACACTATGCTAAGCCAGGTCATTTTTCCTTCACCTTCATATGTGTTTTGTTACAAGAGATTCTAGAGATCCTCTGAGATGTCAAAGTCATTACCGTAAGACATACAACGCAGAGGACAAAATGTAACATAAGTAATGATATATGTGTGAATATTCAAAATAGAATTTGAGGACTCAGCTTGTCATGTGGCCCTCCTTCTAACATTAGAAATGTTGACGGTGCTGGACCCACCAACATGTCAGGGGATCTCCTGGGTAAGAAGTCCTAACTAGACATCAGACCATCTGGAGTATGATTCCAAATGGTGGGTAGTAAATCTATGCCTTGACTGTGATAACATAGAGAGGTAAGAAATATATCTTTGTCAGAAGAAACTGTGGGTTCTTACAGTGAGTCAAGGGAGATGCATGGGGATGTTCTAACACATCAAAGGGGAAAATAAGTGTATCCCTTAGAATTCTATAATAGTACACAGCCTAAAAGGAACACACGAGCTCAATGACATCACAAACTGGAAAGCAGAATAGTTGACAATCCAAAGGGATGGGTTAAACCAAGAACACGACTTCAACAAGATTCATACAATCACGTAGAAAAGAGTTCATACAAAAATACATATGTTAAACAACATACATTGCTAAAGTAACTAGAATAGTTCAACTGTAAGAAAAACATATGCATGAAGACGTGTTGGCTCTATTTTATAATATAAAAGTGGAATTTCCATCCATAAATACAACCATGGCATCCACTAACACCAATAGTGGAATATTAGAGTAAAAATTGCCTGCTCCTCCAAAGAGATGTACTCGTTGTGCATCATGGTGAAACCATGGCTCGTCACAATATTCTCTAAGTGCTCTCTAAGTGATGCCTAGAAAAATATTATCTTCCAAAGCCTAGTCTATGAGTTATGACGTTTTATTTATAAGAAAGGGTGGGGTGACCCTTAACATTTACCTTTGTGATTCTTGGACAACCCTCATGACTCATCATCTTCATTACTAACTCGTTACATTACATATGACTATTGGTATAGCACTAATGACCCTTGGAATTTCACCTTACATCATGTTTACAATAATAATACATTTTTCACATATACCCATGTGGGACAAAAATAGGCTTGAGTCAGCCACACAAGATACCACTAAGACTCAGACAGTTGTGCAAAGAACAACTCATCAACATATGGCATATGGCACTCGGTGATGAAATGATGCCATGCTTGGTAGTGTGCAATGGTGTCCACGTACTCTTTGATGATGTCTTCATAGAAATGAGATCTTGCCTCCATTACTTCCGAGTATACTCATTTGGAAGATTTGTCCAAATCGTCTTGTAACATTCGCAGTTTAGTCATGAGCAAGGTTGGACTAGTGATATATATCCACATGTAATATGTGCTAACTTACAAATCTTCACTAATGGCCATGAGCATCAATTGATCAAAGTACATGTCGAGCTCCAGTCTGATTTGGTTCTTCTCTTTCGCCTGGGTGAGCGTACCAATTGACGGGGTGCCATACTTTCTCGCCATGACATCAAAATTCCTGAACAACTGTGTGTACGAACCCTCAACACTGTTGACGAGTGACGAGAGTTCTTCATACTTCGAGATCAAACTTTGGATGCATGATTTGTCCAACTCTACTTGTAGCTTCATCATATTATGCAAGTGAAGAGGGGCTCCCTTGTATCTCATCGTACATGTTTGCACATGATTAAAAATGGCATGTATGTCTATGAGTATTCACGCTATCATAGTGAAGTGTTATTGATGATCATGTAGATGGACAACTGCCTTTGTGCATGATGATGAACTTGTCATATAGTCTCTGCATGACTATCTCAAGAGTCAATATTTCAACAAATATCACTTTATTCATCTTTGCTCTGGTAGATCCTGGTCATTGTTCCTCTCCCTACCTGGATGTGTAAAACTTGTTAGCCATGCGCTGGTTTTTAGGCTATTAAGAAATTCACACTCGAGCTCATGGCTTCAGCATCAGCCTTTGTAGTGTTGGCCAAGGAACTTCGATGTCTTCGTACATCTGACACAATCACCCATTCTTCAATTTGTGCTCTGCTTTCTTGTACAACCTCTTCTTTCTTATACAACTCCGTGTTATGACTGATTAAAGGTTATGTTGTATACATATGTTCCCAGATTATCCTCGAGGAGACTTGTATCCCCTTGTTAACTCAAGACATTCTCTACTGCTAGAGCTGGTGAAGGCTATGTGGTGACCACGATTTCCTTTGGCATGAGGTTGGTGTCCCGATCCTATTCCGAATGCTCCATCTCCATGTCCACCACTTCTATTATCAGTTTGTCCTACAGAGAAAGTTCCTGTTTCTGTGGTTGTTCACCCTGTTCCTCATTTGCTGCTCATTTAGAGTCTTCAACCTATATCGACATGATTTGCATTGTTTTTGCAGCTTGTACTTCCTCCTGTTCCTATACTTGTTCCTCTCCACGTTGCACTTCCTTATCTATTTTGTGCAACTCTTGTTCTTCTTTGAGCTTCTGCTCTACTTCCTACAACTTCCTCTCTACTTCTTCTAGTATTTTCTTCTCCCTCTTTCTTTGTTCTACTCTCCTATCACATTTTCACCTCTTTCCATCTACATCCAAAGCTACTCTTTCCACAAGTGGGTCTTCCTTAAACTTGCAGCTTTGCTTTGTCTTTGTGCTTTCGACAAAATTCCTTTTGCCTTTGTCTTACGCAGATTTGTTTCTTGCTACTACTATTGTTTCTTCTCCCTATGGTGTTACTACCTTGAATTCTGGTAGCCTCTCTACTGCCATGTTGACTGGTTCATTAAGCCTAGAGGAGTTATAACAATATCTCCATGGGTCTTCCTCTAGGCAATGACATGCCCCATGGCTCCATGAATAGTAAACTCTCACATAGTGGTCCCTAAATAAGCCATGTGGATCATACAGATTGAAAATCTTGGTGCTAAACTTAAACTTTTGGAATTCCTCTACCTCGACATCCACTTCTTTCAAACTTTGGATCACCCACAACCCAATTCACAAAGGAATCTTAGGCCATGGTGCCTTCTTCCTCCTCTAAACTCTAGTTGATAACCCTATCGAGATGTGTTATGAAGCCTCCTGCATGACTAACTTGTCTGTGGAAAATTGGAAACACATGTGGAGCCCTCTCTGCGCTATACATCCTAATGATGGTGCCATCGTGTGAGATGCACCAATCTGCAATTTTTAGCAATGCCTCCATTGCTTCCTGGGACATGCAAGGAAGATCTTGTTCAAATATCATCATGTATAGAGGGGCAATGAAATCGTCAGATAGTCTAGCTAGGACTCCTCAGTAGCTACAGTCTCAGAGAAACTTGCAATATACGTTCACCGCATTCTATGAAGGTGTTCATGCCCAACCCATGACATGAAACTATTGATGGCCACAGATTTCATCAAGCAGGTAAGCAGGCATAAATAATATTGCTTATTGATCCTTGGGCATTGGATACATGCACTTTCAGTCGGAAAGCCAACAACTCAAGTGAGTTAAAAGGTTTTCCTTCACTTGCTAGCTAATCCAACATAGCAACCCAACTCTACAATAAGGTCTTTGTACTCCCTTGGCCATACAAGTGGCATGTGAAGATGACCAATAATTGGTAAGCCTTCCTGAGTGTATTCATCTTGTATATCTGGTTGGGTGTCATCCTGAACTTTGATGGCTCCCTTACCCAATGTTGCAAGATGTATCTTGTGTTCTTGTTCTTGTTGGAAGTGTAGAATGGTGCATCCATCCTGTTCACTGGTTGTGGCAAATGGTACATCTGCTGATAATCTTCCATCCTCTAGGAAGCAAGCTCTACTCCACTGGCATTGCTTAATATAAACATCTCAGGATCAATTTGTGAGACAATCCAGTGGATCACGTCTGCGCACAGGATGGTGGGATGCCTGTATGCAACCTTGTACAATCCTGACTTATGAATATTGACATAGACTTGACAGTCCTCCAGATTCTCTTTGAAGCTACCTACGAATATAGTGTTGATGTATTGCCATGTGATCTCGATGTATTTCTCAATGAACATGTATGTGTCTATGTACATGGGCAAACTCATAAACCCCTGCTCAACCACACCTCCAGTACTCCTTTCAATTCTCTTTTGATCCAACTCTCTTGGAGGCCATGATACCTCTAGTGTTGAGAAGTTGCTAGAAAACCCATGGTGCCTAGAGATAGAGAAGACACTCATGACAAGACAATGTCAACTAAAAACATAGAGATATTCGAGAATCAATCGGGCAACAAACTGGTGACTGTTGGGCAAGATTGTGTGCAATTGACTCCGGGAGGTTGGGAGACTATGAGCTAAAACTATGCATTGTTTAATCTCAACTACTAGTGAGGCTCGTTGTTGACAAGAATTGCATAATGTGCAGTCCAGTCAAGCTCACTGCTTACTAGAACTATGCAATGCTCAAATTAGTCAGGATGGGTTGCTAGTTGGAACTGTGCATTGTGCAGTTCCAATGGGCAGGACTGGGCACTACTTCCAAATATTTTGTACAGTGCAGCTGGGAGCCAGTGTGGGTAGCCAATTCACAACTCTCGGAGGTAAGGCAGAGCCTTGAATCCCATGAATGCGTAGAGCATGCTGGGAGAAATAAGATCTGGGCCAAGACAACCCGAATATGCCCAATGGAAACTTGAAAATGTGAAGGACCAAGTATGCGTGAAAATATGGTGCATATCTTAGTGAATATACATGCATGAAATTTAGGAGAGTGCAGAAATCAGTCAAACATCAAAACAATGATGCACTTGAAGAAAGTCATCACAACGACAACTTTGAGTGCATAAATAGTACTATGCATGTGACACTAAGGAAAGGTAATGCACGACTTGAAACAACACTTCTAGTAGCTAAAAGACATCAAAACACTAGCAGCCATTCAATAAACAAGGGAAATAACACTCATACAAGCCAAAAAATAAAAAGCAACGAAAAAGCAGCAAAAGGCATGAAAAGCAAAACCTACCCAGAAAAGTTGTGACAACTATGCCGAAGGTTCCTAGATGCCTCGAGAATGCTAGAGATCCAATATCAAATTTGAAGAATGAGTTTTGAGGCATTGATTAAATATATTTGGTGAACTTAGTGTTTTTGACACGCATGCCACAAATCTAGGAAAAAGTAACACTTGGTGGGGAGTTTCTAAAATCGATTTTACATGTATCTTCCACTGCTAAAAATAGATCAAAAAACTGTAGGGATTCTTTTTCACCTTTTTCTTCTTTATTTTTCAGGAAAAGTTGCCGAGCATGCAAGAAAGGATTGTGCAGTTCTGGAGGGAACCAGGCAACCTACCGGTACATGCAACATAAAATCACTAAGGGAAAACTTCTACGTTGTTTATGGGTTGAGTGGCCCTACCTAGATGGCTAGCTCTAGGCAATTTTCTAGAGAAGTGTTGTTGGCCTGCTCGACGCATTTCTGGAGAGGAGTGTTGGCTGGCCTGCTCTTCATGTTCCTAGAGAGTAGTGCCGGCTAGCCTGCTCTTTATCATTTTTTAGTGCAAGCTAGTTGTTGGGTTGCTCTATGCAATTCCTAAGTGGAAGATAGACTACCTTCCATATTGTGCAGTTTTGCTTGACAACCTATTGACTTGATATGAACCAAATGCTGGGTCAGTTTGTGGTAGACCGATGGGACAATTAAGTGAACACAAGTTAGTAAGTGGCAGATGAAATCAAATAAACACAAGTATGTGATTAGTGCAGGATAGCTACTATGATTCAAGAAGGGAGGCTCCAAAACAAAGCGAACGAAAATTTTTGGAGGGTAGTTGTAGCCACTACAACCGGTTCTTTGCAACAATTATCTAAGAACTTCATATATCCTTGGCTACAATCCTCCTACTTTAATCATCCTCATCACTACTACCTCTGATCAACAATTTACCTGGGAAATTACTTGAAAACATAAAGACCATTTACCTCTTTGTCTAACCTCATTTGAACTTGTATAATGTTGCAACCACGCCTCCTATAAATTCAACTCATTAGTTTCCTTGTGCAAGTTTTTTTGTAAACCTTCACTTTCTTGTCATATATCTGCAATATCTCATACCACTCTTATGCAGGAAAAATTTAATTTTCCTACAAAATTATAGCTTTTTCCTCTTTGAGATGTCTATGCATAGTTGACTTCAAGGTGCTCATATAACTTTTGCTATAACTCTCTCATTTTGTAGGTTTGTTCCAACAAAACCTTCCTTATCCACACATGAAATTATTTATCATCAATAAGACATCTACATGTTTTGTTGTATTTCTTCACAATGAATTCCATAATCCTTCACTGAAGCCATCAAAGTTATGGAGACTTCTACAAAATTTAGAAATTAGATAGATTTTAACCAAATTCAATCTCGTTCTCAACTGTAATTTCAAATGTGATTCTATGCAACTCTAGTATAAAGAAGTTATACCAATCTCATTTAATCTCCTTAGAGTACCTCACATAGATGGACTATTTTCTATTAGGGATTATGCATAGATTTTATTAATCTCAATGTAACTAACATTCACAAGCTCAATTGTAATAAAATAACACATATTGAGAGACGAAAATCCATGTTAAGTCATATTTCACATACATAGGAATTCTTTAGGTGATTATGCATGCAGAAAATTTATATATAGAAAGTATGAAACTTGATTTCATTAATCAAAGTCTGCACATGCATCTACCTTTTCTCTGGAACTCTCTCATTCCTCTCTTTTCTTTATTATATATTTTTTTAGCTATCCTCTCTTTTTCTCACATTTATTATCTTTTTTTATTTCATGTAGGCTTAGAATAGATATAATTTTTAAACATCACATATTTTCCTAGGTCCTAAAATCACTTCATAAATCACCCATAAATCACTCCATAAATCATATTTTTCTAAATCCTAAAATCACTCAATATATCCTTAGGATCTCATGCTATACAAGGAAAAAATTCTTTTAATGTATCAACATAATCACACTTATCCAAACGTATAGAATCATGACTCATTCACTTAGATTTCCTAGAGTAAATCAACGCAATATTATATTTACATAGAAGAATATAAATTCTTCTCGAAATGTCGAGACCCCCTTTTAGGAACTTTATCCACCAAAAATCTTGATGGTTTAGAAGCTCTTATGCTCATGCATCATTGTTCCTCTATGTGGATTTCTATAATTGAGCTAATGTTTGAGTGGTCGAAGTATATGGT
>Ga0181465_100196_pt2 | contig 14221 bp, 8 predicted proteins | sample InSIn3gowninarea_FD_119076 | JGI IMG/M metagenome (GOLD analysis project Ga0181465, IMG submission 119076) | Clean room microbial communities from NASA Spacecraft Assembly Facility at Jet Propulsion Laboratory, Pasadena, California, USA -... ... | reverse complement strand
AATTAGTAGGACCTAAGCTCCACCTTATGGGCTCCAAGTGAAGGCCTAATTTTAGATAAAAAAAATAAGCCTCAAATTTACCCCTCTATATCTATGGTTCTCTATGATGGAAAAAGGTTTTCTCATAATCAACTTTGTATATCTAAGCTAAACCTTTAGCTACTAACCTTGCCTTTCATTTCTTAATAGCCCCAACTGAATTATACTTTACCTTGTATATATACTTGTTATTGATCACATTCCTCTCATTGGGATAAGAAACCAAGTCTTGAGTTTTATTTTTCACAAATATCTCATACTCCACTTTCATGGCTTCCATCCAACACTTGTGCTTTGAAGCTTATTTTAATGATGAGGGCTCATTTTTATTTTAATTTTAGAAAATAAGGATTTGTTTAAGGTCATACTCCTTGTTATCCTGAGAGCTGAAGAATTTTTTTCATGGGATGACTTATCTACATTGATATCCAACTAGTTAGGTACAACTAAAGAGTCATTTGGATCGTCAACATCCTCATTAGAAGAAAATTCCTCAATAAATTCATTAAAATTTACATCCCTTGATACAAAAACTGCTTTGTAGGATAGAGAGTAGAGCTTATAGCCTCTATGCTAACTATCATAGCCCACAAAAATGCATTTTTCAACTCTTTTATCTAATTTTTTCCTTTCCTTATAAACAATGTAGGAGAATGCTTCACAATCAAACACCCTAAGGTGATAAATGTTATATTTATTTCAACTAAAATCTTGAAATTTTTAAATTTGTCAAAGGTTTGATCTTTCTGCTCAAGTATATAACCAAATGTTATCCTACTAAAGTTATCAATGAATATCAAGACATAAGATGCTCCCCCAAGTAACTTAGTCTAAAATGGACCTATAAAATTTGAATGCATAAGCTGAAGAGGTTGGTTACCCTTGTTGCCTTATCTTTTTCAAATCTTTGTCTATTCATCTTGCCTAGGATGCACTTCTTACGTAAATCAATTGTAGGTGAAATCAAAAGAAATCCTTCCATAAGTTTTTGGTCTTTCATGACTTGAATACTTTTGCACTTAAGGTTCCCTAAACATTGGTGCTAAAGATTGCCCCTAGAGTAACTATTTGTATCAAGATACATCTTTATTGGAACTTAATCCATAATGTAGAGATCATCTTTCATTGATCCTTTCACTAAATTTGTAATTCCCTTCTTAATGCATCATAAGTGTGAGTTTAACTCAGATGAGTATCCATTCCTTGCAACTTGAATTATAGAGAGAAGGTTCATTCTCAGTTTAGAAACATAGAGCACATTCTGAAGAACCTTTTCATGAATCAACACACTCCAAATACCTTGACCTTTAAGGATTGAATTATCACCTATAACAATTGCATCCTTTCTATACTTATGAAAGTTTTCATACTTATCCTTTTCAAATCATAGGTGATTAATGCATCTAGGTTCAACAATCCAATCAGATGAAAAGGAGTGATTCATGGAGTAAAGGCCAACCAAAAAACTAGTATTCTTATTCCCTTTCAAGTTCTTCACATTTATATTTCCCTTATTCTTTTCTTCTCTTTTATTTTTGTAGTAATCAAATTCTTTATGATCATAGCCACCATAAAAGTTATAATTTACATCAAATTTTACCTTGCGATTTGGTTTTCTTTCCTTTCCTTATCTATCTCTTTGCTTGTAATAGTTGTTACTATTGTTGCCCTTTTTCTCAAACTTCCTAAAGGTAGTAAAAAATGATTTATTTTGATGCTTGAACTTATTATTGAAAGGAGTTTTGGTTTCTCCTAGAACAATGTTATTATCCTTTGGAGAAGATATCAATACCTTTGTATTAAGAGTTTTTTTTTTCTTCAAAAGGAGTCTTGAAAGGTTCTCAAGAGAGAATCCTTCTTCTTCTTCATAAATCCTAGTCTCAATAAGTTCTATCACAAAGTTGTTAAAATTTGAATTTGAAGAATGATGAATACCATGAATTCATCATTGATCCAATTGCATTCATAAACAATAAATTGTATCTTAAAGTCAATAATTTTATTCAAAAAAATGGCTACATTTTCATCTTCCCCTTGATGAGATTGAAGCAATTTTGGAGAATGGTAAACCTTATTGAAAATTTAGATCCAAGGTAAATTTTCTTGAGCTTATCCTAAGCTTACATTGTAGAGGTTGAATAAAAAATTATAAGCAACACTTCATCTAATACTACATAAAAAATTATAAAGGTTGCTAGCTTATTCTTTGAGTTGTAAACTGTAGACAACTCAGCATCAAATTTGAGGAAATTAAGCTTAAGTTGTCAATTCTGGGAAAAGAAGATTATCTTCAGATCGGCTAGTGTAGCCGACCAATCGGCCTCATAGCCGACCAATCGGCCCCTAAAGCTCAGCAGACCCTCACATCACCGGCTAGACCTGCCCGATCGGCCCTTAAAGCACCGACTAGCTCCAGAAATTCGTTGGACTCCACTTCAGCTGGTTGAGGCATTTTCTTTACTTACGGTTTCATTTTTGCTTTGTCTTTTCAGTTCACCTTGATGTAATTGACATGTGTAATTACTCTTAGCTTCAGTTACTATAGTTTTGGATGTTTCATAGCTTGAGGGAGTTTAGTTGCTAGTCTAGTTTTTCACTCCTTCTTACTGCAATTTTCTATCTCCATTGTTGGCTGTGTGAAGCTTCATGTTTGAAGCTCCTTGATTGTAATCTTGCTCATTGTAAGTTCAGTTAATGCAATCTGTTATCTTATGCTCCAATATTGTGTAATTGTTTAAATTCTTCATTTGGTATCAGAGCTTTGTTGGGTCTGAGCTGGGTTTGAGAAAGCCTGTGGCTTCTAGCAATTGCAAAAGTTGCTTGTAGTGTTTTGGTTTCTTGCTTGCAGGTATAATGGCCAGTAACACAAGCTCATCCATTCCCATTCCAGAGTTTGATGGTAGTGACTATGGATATTGGAGCATCAAGATACAAACTTTGCTCACTGGCAAAGATTTATGGGATGTTGTTGAAGATGGCTATGTAGAGCCAGCAGATTGGAGCTCTCTTTCAGTAGATGATAAGAAAGCTATGAAGGAATGTAGGAGCAAGAACTCTCTTGCCTTGTCTCATCTCCAAGAAGCTCTTGATAGGAGCATTTTTCCAAGAATTGCAGGCTGCAAGATAGCCAAAGAGGCTTGGGCTGTGTTGAAGGCTGGGTTCCAAGGGAGTGATCAAGTGAAGGAGGTAAAATTGCAAACTCTAAGGACTGAATTTGAGAATTTGAGAATGAAGGAGAGTGAAAAAGCTTCAGATTATTGTGTTAGAGTAAAAGAAATTGTGAACAAAATGCTAACTCTTGGAGAGACCTTGGAGAAGGCCATTGTAATCAAAAAAATTCTGAGATCTCTTACCAAGAAGTGGCATCACATTGCTATGATTTTGATGGAGACAAAAGACCTCTCTCAAATGGAGATATATTCTCTCATTGGCTGCCTTATGTCTCATGAAGAAATGGTTGATGATGAACCAGTCCAATCCAGTAAGGAGGAGAAAGCCTTTGCTGCAAAAGAAGGTGAATCTAGCTCAAGTGGACAAGGTAGAGGCAGAGGTAGAGGCCAGCAAAGAGGGAGAGGTAGAGGTAGAGGAAGAGGAGGCTATAACAACACAAGAGGAAGAGGTAGAGGCAATGGTGACAAGAGGAATGCTCAATGTTACTACTACAACAAGTATGGGCATTATGAGAGGGAGTGTAGAGCAAAACAAGCTGCAAATGGTGATGGAAAAGTGGCAAATTATGGAGAGGAAGAAGAGTATGGTGAAACTCTCTTTCTTTCCATGGAGGAGACAGCCAATGTGGCTAAAACAAAGCAAGAGGAAACTTGGTTGTTGGACTCTGGATGTTCAAACCATATGATCGGTAAGGGGGAGCTACTTTCATCCATGGACCATTCCTACAAGTCAAGTATCAAGCTTGGCAATAATTCTGCAATTGAGGTGGTTGGTAAAGGCATGCTTGAGGTGCCTACCAAGCATGGGATGAAGAAGATGCACAATGTGTATCACACTCCGGATATGGCTCATAGTTTGTTGAGTATTGGGCAAATGTTGGAGAACAACTACAAGCTAGTTTTTGATGATGGTAAGTGTGAAATTTTTGATAAAAACCATGGGCATAAGTTAGTTTCTACTGTTAAAATGTCTCCAAATTGTTTATTCCCATTAAAACTTGGAGAAAAGGGGGATAATATTCTTGCAAATGTGGCTGTCAAAGATGAGTCTTGGTTGTGGCATCTTAGATTTGGACATGTTAATTTCAATAGTTTGAAACTATCTCATGAGCTAGTTCATGGTTTACCTCTTGTTGAGAATCCAAAATCAGTTTGTGAAGGTTGTGTGTTGGGCAAGCAAACAAGGTAGAAATTTGATCATGGGAAAGCATGGAGGGCCTCATTCCCACTACAGTTGGTTCATACTGATTTATGTGGACCAATGCAAAACAAAAGTCTTGGTATGAGTTCTTATTTTCTCACTTTCATTGATGATTTTAGTAGAATGTGTTGGGTCTATTTTTTGAAGCATAAAGATGAAGCATTTGAGTTTTTTAAAGAATTCAAAGAGATGGTTGAGAATGAAAGTGGATATAAGATAAAATGTGTGAGGAGTGATAGAGGAGGAGAGTATTCTTCTACTGATTTTTTTGAGTTTTGCAAGCAAAATGGCATTAAAAGATAGTTTACTACAACCTATACTCCCCAACAAAATGGTGTGGTAGAAAGGAAGAATAGAACTCTCATGGAGATGGCAAGATGTTTGATGCAAACCAAAAAATTGCATTACATGTATTGGGCTGAAGCGGTAAAGATAGCAAACTACATCTTGAATAGATGTTCCACTAGTGCGGTTGATGGCAAGACCCCCTATGAGGCTTGGTATGACAAAAAGCCTACTGTCCGGCATTTTAAAGTTTTTGGGTGTTTGGCATATGCTCATGTGCCAAAAGAGCATAGAAAAAAATTGGATGCAAAGAGTGAACCATGTGTGTTCATTGGATACAGTGATGAGAGTAAAGCATATAGGCTTTACAACCCCAAAACCAAGAGAACACTTGTCTCCCGAGATGTCACTTTTGAGGAGGGGAAAGTGTATGGACAGCAGCAACAATGCATTGTAGACATTGGAGGAGGAGTGACCAGCCATGAAGATACTTCACAAGCAAGTGGTGTGTAGCCCAAGAGATCAAATTCTCTTCCAAACCTCCAAGTGGTGCCTCCAAGTCCTCCATCAAGCCCATCTCAAAGCTCAAAATCCACTCCAAGCTCACCTTCAAGTGGTGGCTCTTCAAATGTGATCCAACAAGTGATGAACACCAAGAGAGGTAAAAGACATTTTCAAAACCATCCTCCTTCTCAAATTTTAGATCCAAATTTTCATCAAAGATTAACAAGAAGTCAATTTCATGAAATGGAGAAGTTTGTTAAACAATTTAGCAATATGGAACTTGATGAGGATCCAAAGGGTGAGATGGTGAACTATGCTTTGTGTGCAGCCCAAAATACTAATATTTCTATTTTTGATCCATCTTGTTATGAGGAGGCTTGCACTAAAAATGTGTGGGTGAAGGCTATGCAAGAGGAGCTTCACTCCATTGACAAAAATGACACTTGGGAACTTTGTGAGTTGCCCAAAGGAAAGAGGTGTGTGGGCTCCAAGTGGGTCTACAAGATAAAGTACAACAGTGATGGTACCACAGAGAGACACAAAGCAAGATTGGTTGCCAAAGGCTTCACACAAAAACATGGTGTAGATTTTGAAGAGACTTTTGCACCGGTTGCAAGGCAAGAAACAGTGAGGTTGCTCCTTTCAATGGCTGCCCAAAACCATTGGAGTGTTTACCACATGGATGTGAAGAGTGCATTCTTGAATGGTTACTTGGATGAAGAGGTTTTTGTACAGCAGCCCCAAGGTTTTCAAGTGCAAGGCAAAGAACATAATGTGTACAAGCTCAAGAAGGCCTTGTATGGTCTCAAGCAAGCTCCAAGAGCTTGGTACACTCGCATAGATGGATACTTTCAGAAATTTGGACTCATGAGGAGCAAGAATGAGCCAACATTGTACATCAAGAGAGAAGGTAATCAGATTTTGCTTGTTTCTCTTTATGTTGATGATTTGATATATATGGGAAGTGATCCCATCTTGAACAACAAGTTTAAGACTAATTTGATGAATGAGTTTGAAATGAAGGATTTGGGCCTTATGAGGTACTTTCTTGGCATGGAGGTCCACCAATGTCAAGAAGAGATTTTTGTTTGTCAAAGCAAATATGCAAGGGACATGCTTTCTAAGTATGGTATGATGAATTGTACTGCTGTTCACAATCCTGTAGCTCATGGTGAGTTGCTTTGCAAGGATGATGGTGCTCCAAAAGCAAGTGTGATAGAATTTAGAAGCATAGTTGGCAGCCTTATGTTCCTTTGCAATACTAGGCCTGATATACAATTTGTTGTCTCCTTGGTATCTAGATACATGAATGATCCTTCTATGTTGCATTTGAAGGTTGCAAAATGCATTTTGCGGTATGTCAAAGGTACCATTGGTTTTGGTCTTCACTACTCTCATGTTGACAAGTTTAAGCTTGTTGGTTTTAGTGACAGTGATTGGGGTAGCAATTTGGATGATAGGAAGTCCACTTCTGGGAATTGTTTCTCACTTGGTTCAAGGATGATAACATGGAGTTCTAAGAAGCAATCTACAGTTGCTCTCTCTTCTTGTGAGGCTGAGTATATAGCCCTCACTGCAGCTAGTGCACAAGCCTTATGGCTAAGGAAGCTACTTGATGAAATTGGTGAGAAACAACATGGACCAACAACTCTTTTCTGTGACAATCAAAGTGCCATTCAGTTGGCACACAATCCTATCCACCACAGCAGGTCAAAGCACTTCCAACTCAAGTACCACTTCATTCGTGACATGGTGGAGAAGGACCAAATTGAGCTTCACTATTACAACACCAAGATCAACTTGGCTGATATCTTCACAAAAGGTGTTGTCAAAGCTCAGTATGTGATGCTCAGAGAATCCATGGTGAGTCCTCTTTGCATCAAGGGGGAGAATGTAGATAACTCAGCATCAAATTCGAGGAAATTAAGCTTAAGTTGTCAATTCTGGGAAAAGCTGATTATCTTCAGACCGGCTAGTGTAGCCAACCAACCGACCTCGTAGCTGACCAATCGGCCCCTAAAGCTCAGCCGACCCTCACATCATCGGCTAGACCTGCTCGATCGGCCCTCAGAGCATCGGCTAGCTCCAGAAATTTGTTGGACTCCACTTCAGCTGGCTGAGGCATTTTCTTTGCTTACTGTTTCATTTTTGCTTTGTCTCTTCAGTTCACCTTGATGTAATTGACATGTGTAATTACTCTTGGCTTCAGTTACTATAGTTTTGGATGTTTCATAGCTTGAGGGAGTTTAGTTGCTAGTCTAGTTTTTCACTCCTTCTTACTGCAATTTTCTATCTCCATTGTTGGCTGTGTGAAGCTTCATGTTTGAAGCTCCTTGATTGTAATCTTACTCATTGTAAGTTCAGTTAATGCAATCTGTTATCTTATGCTCCAATATTGTGTAATTGTTTAAATTCTTCATAAACCTCAATTGCCTTCTCATCTGTAGGAGCAACTAAGTTCTCATTAACTATCTATCATAGTTTCCTTGCATATAATTCAACTTTCATTCAAGGTTTCCAAATAGCATAGTTGAAACCATTAAGAATATGCTTGGGTAATAAGGTATCGCTAAATTTATATATAAGAAGGTGAATGTGTTAACCAATGTAAGCATGTAGAGTAAATTAATCAACTTTACATGTTGAGTTTTAATCATTCATATTTATTCAAATAAATCAATCATATATGATAAATTTTGATAAAAGGAGATGTTTAAATTGATAAATAAAATTTACATGTGCAAAGGTTTATAATAGAATCTCATAATAAATCTTATATATCCAACATTTTTCCATCATAGAGAACCATAGATATAGAGGGGTAAATTTGAGGCTTATTTTTTTTATCTAAAATTAGGCCTTCACTTGGAGCCCATAAGGTGGAGCTTAGGTCCTACTAATTCTTAACCAATTTGCTTTAGTTAGTAATATACTCTCGCAAGGAGGAGTATTAAATATTTTTCAAGTTTATGATATATGTTAGATTAGTCAAATTATTATCTTAATTAGGTTTCAATTTATCCCCCTAGGTTATCAAGATAATCACTGAATGAATGTGCAGATATGTGATATCACCACACACATGCATGTCCACATATATGGAGTTATTTTCAGATCAATAAAGAACTTAGGCTAAATTAATAAGTATGGAATTTAAACCATTTGGATCATCAGACTGAAGGCTCCAGTCTACCTTGTCCTCCCCTCATGACTCCCTAAACAAGTCATGTTTCAAAATATATGTACAAATATTTTTATTTTAGGGGATGCACTTTCAATATTTACGATTTCTGCAAAAGTAAAGCAAAGGTGCATAACATAAAGTAAAGTGCGTAAAAAATGATACATCATCCAACAATAATAATTCACACCTAAGAGTCTAATGGGTTTTGTTACTAACCCCAAAATGACTTTTTTACATAAGTTCATAAAAAAAAAATCATAAGTTTGCTATTTTAAGTAAAAAAAATTCCCTTATTTACTTAAAAACTTGAACTTTGAAAAAAAATCCAATCATGTACTTAAAATTTCTTATTTGTAATTTTACCATGTAAGGAAAATAAATATTACCATATCTTTATCCAATAAACATTCATGCCCTTAAAGGTACTTAGGTAAAAAAATACTTGCATTTTTTATTAAAAAATATGAGCACTAAGGAAAAGAGATTACTCCCAAATTTTTATCTTAGTATATGAAAGTGTTAAAAATATATATATTCTTCCCCTTTTACACTTAAAAATATTACCACATAAAGTAAATTATCTATCCCCTTTAGGGTGAAAGCAAGAAGTTGAGTCCGCTTGAAGAGGAAATGGGAGAAAATCGACATAGTTCAAATTCGATGAAGATAAAATCAAGATCTAAATTTTAGTAAATTAAAATCAAGATCTCGATTTAGGTTCGGGATCCCAATACTTCAAACTACAAATATCAGGATCGTGATATAAAAAATAAAAAATACGTGCATTTATCGGGATCGCGATCCTAATATATCGGTATCCTAATATTTTAATCTTCAATTTTGCCTTGATTTTAGTCTCGAAAAAGACTTGGTGAGCCAACACTTATCCTTGGACTTACAAGTATGTGTTCATTATTGACTTCACTATAAATCATAACTTTGGACATATATTTCATGGAAATTTCGATTGAATTTATTTATGAAACTGAAACTCAATTTAGATGAAAGAGTGAAGAATTCAAATATGTAATCTTTTTTTAATAATTAGAGTACATTTTATATCTTTATATTATTTTTTTGTGAAACTGGTCCATATACTTGAAATATGAGGGTCTCGTATTTTCTTAATAAGTTTTTTATTTTTTGGGAGCTATGGAAAAAAACTTATATAGGGACAAGCTTCACAGAATTCTCCATAAGAATAAAAAAAAATTGAAAAAAGATTAAATTTAGATCAAATTATGTTAGATGGACATGAGCACTTTTCAAACCCATAAATATGCCCAATTCAAAATTAATAAAAAAAAATGGTGAAAAAATTATGGAAAAATATCTAGGATAAGCTTCAATATCTTAGGTATCTTTGCCTAGAAGGATTTTTAAAAATACCTTAAATTTAGTCAAATTATATTAGACAAACATGTGCATGGCATGGTCAAAAAATGATTTTTTTTAAAAATGGATTTTGTTCATCCTATCAAATTTTAAATTTTATGATCTAGGTATTGGAATAAATATTTGAAAATTATACTTTGAGAACTACAATTTCACCCTAGTGATCTTTTTCATGATTCAATTTTTAATTGCTTCAAATTTTAAGTTTGATCATGTTGATACTTGAAAATCAAGGAAACCACTTCCACTTTTTGGCCTTAAAGTGAACCCAACTTCTTGGACTCACCCTTTAATAATTTAAATATTTCCACTAAAAAATTCCCTCACCCCCTCCCCCCCATTTTTTTAATTTCTTAAATACTATTCTCCAAATCCCTCTTTCTTTTTTTTGAAAAATAAAAAGTAGAAAAAATCAAGAACTCATTTAAACAAGGAAAAAAAGGAGTCATCATGGAGTGTAATAAATCACCCATCAAACTTGTAAGAAATAAATGTAAAAAAGAAGATCCACACTCCACCTTAAACTCATTAAATCTTTATTGAGTAAATGATGAGTTAAAATTTGGGTAAATTACTAAAATAAACCCCATAATTTTAATGTTTACTAAAATGGCCCTCTAAAAATCTAAATTACAAATATAACCTTGTGATCAACATTTTTCTTCGTTCCAGCTAACATTTTTTAGTGCATGCTTTTTTTTAACCATGACCCTATTTGATTTTTCTTCAATGTATCTCCTAAAGGGTTCACCGAATTTGGTACAGAATATCTTTGGAAGGCAAAGACACAAATCCTTATCCTTCCATAGCTAAAATACCCTTATCATCACGAGGCAAATAATGGATTGGTGGTGCTGCCACCCTCGATGGTGGTGGTGGTGTGCTTGAGAGACATAAATAGATTCATCTTCTTCTTGGTGTTGATATAACCCTAGAAGCTATTTCATATTTGTTGGATCTTTGCTTCTCTTCCAATTTGGCTAAATAGTGAGAGTGATGGGAGGATTTGCAAATTTTGAAGATGAGTATTTGCAAATTCTGATGGTAGGATGTGCTCACTCAACATCTTTGAGATTGTGAGTTGCTAATGAGAAGCTGACTTGTTAGAGAATCTAAAACACCTCGAAGGCTTTTGAGGTCATTTCCTTTGAAATGAGAAAAGGATGAAGCTGTTGTATGTAGGTTCATCTCTATGTTGATATAGGTGATGAAATTCCATCAGCTAAGCAGGATACAACCATGGTGTTCAAAATTTTTCTGTTGCAATTGATGGATAGGATGAATGAGGTGAGAGAGCATATAGAAACTATGGGAGTATGTAAACCCAACATGAATAAAAATATGCATGAGCTGGAAAATGTTATCTCAAAGAAAAAATGATATATGTTGACCACAGAGTTATATTTGTAATTTATATTTTTATAAGACCATTTTGGTAAATATTAAAATTGTGAGGATCATTTTGGTAATTTGCCCTTAAAATTTTACTCGAAAGTAAGCAAATAAAATTACAATCAATCTTGATCGAAAAAAGTGAAATCCTCCGATCAAAAAAGAAACGAGAGGTAGTCTAATTTTAACCTTTGTTATATATATATATATATAAGAAAAGGGGTGAGTCATACGATAATGCAACCGGGTGGTAAAAGATCGTACTTATGAAGCAGTGTGATGAAGCAAGCACTGAGCAATAGGCAGTAAAGGGGAGGCAATTGAGGGGGGATGCAGATAACCCAATGGGGGAGGCAGAGGCGGATGAAAGAAAGATTGTGTTCTTTTTATTTTTGTAGTCAAAATAGTTTTAAAAAATTACTTTGAAGGGAAAAAAAAAGATGGCATGCTTTGAAGTGCTTCATTCTGGCTTTTGGACTGCTAACATATCATTCTTGCTGTAAAACTAACAATGGCTATCTAGATGGCTTTTCTTTCTTAGGATTCTCCATTAACATTATCAAAAGCATCATGTGTAAGAAAATATGTGAAATGAGGAATGGAAAGAAAAGATGGCACCAAGTGGATAAATCACAAGATCGCATATCTAAACAACCAAATCAAGTTGAATACAAGATAAGCTAAGTGGATGAAATACTTTGCTAGCTACACATTTACATTGATGCATAACTCAAGTAAAAGTAATGAAGTGGCTGATACCTTGAGTACAAGAGTTTTATTATTAAAGACTATGTAGGTTGAGTGCATTATCTTGGAGGGAATGAAAGAACAATATGTAGAAGATGATGATTTCAAAGAAGCATTTCAAGAGTGCAGTGAGTTTTAACAGAAGGTATGGAATGATTATTTCCTTCAAAATGGTTTCTTATTTAAAGATAGATAGTTATGCATTCCTCAAGGTTCCATGAAAGAAAACTTGATTAGAGAAACACATGGTGGTGGTCTTGGAGGTCATTTTACCGGGACAAGATAATAGCATAACTTAAGGAGAACTATTATTGGCAAAACCTAACCAAAGATGCTAAGAGATATATGACCAAGTGTAGAACATGTCAAGTGGAAAAAGATTGCAAGAAAAATACTATTTTATACACTCCTTTACCTATTCTAAAAAACCCATGGGATGGTATCAATGTGGATTTTGTATTGGGGATGCTAAGAACACAAATATGATTTTCCAATATTCTAGTTGTTGTGAATAGATTATCTAAGATGGTACATTTTTTTCCTTGCAATAAAATAAAAGGTTCCATTATTGTTACAAAGATGTTCTTTCAAGATATTGTAAGGTTACATGGACTACCAACAAGTATTATAGTTGATAGGGATGTAAAGTTAATGGGCAATTTTTGGAAAATTTTGTGGAGCAGATTGGGCATGGAATTTTGTTTAGCTTATCATCCTCATACAGATGGATAAATTGAAGTTATCAATCAAATCCTTGGTAATTTACTTAGGATTTTAATTGGTGATAAAACCAAACAATGGGATGTGATGTTAGCACAAGCTGAATTTGCTTGCAATGATTCATCGAATAGGTCAACTGGAAAGTCTCCTTGCTAGATAGCATATGGAAATTCACCTAAAGAAATTACATATTTAGTGAATTCTATGGAAGAAGTAAATAATGTTTAAGCAAAAAGAAATGACCATACATTTGAAATAATTATATGAGAAAATCACTCAAAGAAATCAAGAATACAAGGAAAAGGCAAATAAAAAAAAAAGAGAGTTAAATCATTTCAAGAAGGAGATCTTGTAATGGTATTCTTGAGAAAGGAAATGTTTCCTAAAGGCACTTACAACAAGCTAAAAATAAAAAAATTAAACCATGCAAAATTATTAGAAAGTTTTCTGATAATGCTTATGAGATTGAATTACCTACCAACATAGATATTTCTTTAATTTTTAATGTTTCTCATTTGTATTCATATACTGGAGAATATGTTGTAAAGAGGATAAAATAATAAATTAAAGAATCTAAAGATTGGGCAAAAGAGTTACCAAAGAAGCAATTGAAAGAAATAGAGAATATTCTAGACCAAAGGATACCTAAGAAGACTAAGAAAAAATAGTACAAGGAATTTCTTATCCGATGGACAAATAAAAGTTGAGAAGAAGACTCATGGATTCTTGAATCTAAGCTTGCTCACTTCATATACTCCTTTACCCCTAAATATGTGATCATGAGCTCATAATGTTTCTCTCCTAGGGATATTGATGTCGAGGCATCATTATTTTCGTTATATTAGTAGTTCCCCAAGTTGATGTTAATATAGTTTTGAGGTTCCAATAGTTAATATCTATTGTAGTTGGTCTTATCAACAATTTTTATTTTCCATATGTGTTTATGTGTTCTTAGTGTAGGATCCTACCAAAATAAGGTAATAATTCAATTCTTATTATTCTAGGGAATTTTTCTATAACTAAAAGTGGAGGTGTAAATTTGTCAAAGAGTCTAGGTTATCTATAGTTGTTATTTCCTTTATTATCAATGCATATAGTCTCATAGTTCCATTACAACATCAAAAGAAAATTTGAAATTACATAGAATCTATTTTTCATAGAATAGTCTTATAGTTCCTTATCAAAGAGTCTAGGCAATCTTTGGTTGTTATTTCATTTATTATCAATAAATATAATCACTTAGTATCGTTGCAACATGAAAAGAAAATTTGAAATTATAGAATATCAACTAGTGGATGATTGTCAGAGGTATTAAAGTGGTTACCTGCATATTGAATACATGAGATATCAACCGAGAATGAGATAAAGGGTAGTTGTTAGTAGATAAGGGAGTGGTAGTCCATTACACCATAACAATATAGCAACGAGTGGGTAGAGGATTCAAAAATTTTAAGCACAAAGAGCTAGAGGGAGGATACATATGCATGTAAAAAGAAAATAACATGTGTTAAAAGATAAAATAAGAAACATAATGAAAGATAACCAACACAATAGGGAGGAACTCAAGGTGGAAAAATAAAAATA
>Ga0181465_100629_pt2 | contig 14259 bp, 14 predicted proteins | sample InSIn3gowninarea_FD_119076 | JGI IMG/M metagenome (GOLD analysis project Ga0181465, IMG submission 119076) | Clean room microbial communities from NASA Spacecraft Assembly Facility at Jet Propulsion Laboratory, Pasadena, California, USA -... ... | reverse complement strand
TTCTAGAACAATTTGTCTATACAACCCAATATGGTAATGGGGAGTTAGGTAGCAACTTTATCTCATGTTCCACTTCCTTTTTAAGTAGTAACCTTTTAGGATCTTGTAGTACTTCTGTATATGCTTACAGTTACTCCTCCAACTAAGATTTTTTCTGCTTAGTACATCCCTCTAGGGATGTCTTTCCTCCTACCAATTCATTTTCAATCGATTCTATCATAAGAAAGTAGTGCATACTTACTATAATTGATCAACTTTTGGCTTGGTTGAACATATTAAAGAGACCATGGATTTACTTTTGTGTGCATTGATGACATAAGGATTCTCATCCTTGATGATGTGACCCTATTTTTCTATTGGCATGAGGGTAAAATCCCTCATATAAATGTAAGGGCTTCCAAAATCTACACCACATAAATTAAGGGATACGATATCTAACTCCACTTCATCAATAAAATTTGCACATATAGAAAACTTGATATTACATTGTTTCTTGACCTTGAACTATGCATCCCTTTTTAGCCATCCCAATGGATATGGGATAATATGATCATGAAATTCCAATGTAATCTTGCTAACTAGATAAACTACTATAAGGTTGGTCTTTGAATCAAAATTGAACAAAGCATCTACCTTGGCATTTGTGACCTAGATCTTAATATGGAAGAGTTTTGTCATATGCATTTATTCCTTGTGAAGAAGACTATTAAGATCCCACTCCTTCATTAAGGCGTAGACAATATTCTCATCCACATCTGAGCTTCTCTCTACAAGGTTTTTTGAATTTGATACTAGGGGGTTCTTCTTCTTGCCATCCTTCTTATGGTTCTTTCTATTAAAATTTGGGTATTGCTTCCAAAACTTATGTTTGGGTGTGACCACCAATATTGCAATGGTTGTTTTGATCCTTTCATTAATGTGTAATCATTTTCATCTTCTTTTCCTTTCGTTTCTTCTTCTTCCTCTCCTTGGAAGCATCTTGGTGGTATTTCTATTTAGAACCACCTGACTACCTTTTCTTATGGCCTATGTTCTCTAGGTAGTATGGTTGCACATAGGCCTCCTCAATAATGCTCTGATTAAAGAGAATCACCTTGCTCTTGCAAATGAATATGTAAACCCCCTAGATTCTTAATGACTATGTATAAGTTATTAGGAAATATACTCAACATGATTTCGATTTCTCTAAAATTGATGGTTTTCTCTTTCACACTATGCTCTTAGATCTACTTAAAGTGATCCCAACAAATCCACTAGACCTCAATAGAACCGATAGGGTAAAACCAGAAATTGATGAGAGTTTTGAACACCTCCCACTTAGTTACTAGCAGATCACCCTCTAGCTTAAGTGCCTTTTCATTACTTTCTCACTAGGTTAGTGCATGGCCCTCTAGTTATAGTTAGGAAAATGAAACCTTTTTCTCTTTGTCTATATCATGGGCACTAAAATACACTTCTAACTATTACAATCAATGATTCTACTTAATAACATCAATATCACCTTGGTATAGCTTGATGCTCACTTTCATTTCCATTTTAAATAAAGGTTGTGAAGGATTGATGGCACTAGGACATGGTTTCTCTTTCTTTGTATTTTTTTCAACTCCTTTTATATCTATTCACTACCTCTTGGTTCTTTGATCCAACTTCTAAGTTAAAGCCACCAACCTCCATTTTAAAGGTGTGGACTTGTTTGATAGAGCCATCATGAGGAGAGTCATGTTGCAAGAGACATTAGTGGCTTGCACTTCCAATCTCACAAATATCTCATTTTTTACATCTTAAGGGAAAGTATTATTGGAGTCATCTTCCATGGCTAGGGTCTTATGACCAAATTTCTTGCAACATTGCGACATACCCAAAAACAATTGACTATGATACCTATATTTATAAACTACCATGGATATTCAAGTGGAATAGTTTGTTGCAACAAATCTTTTAATAGTTTGAAATCTTTTTATTATGTATGTTTACTTCCTTAGATATTATGTTTATTATCACAAGCCTATTACTCAAATTTATGAAAATAAGTAAAATATAAAACTAAAAGAACAAGCAAATGAACACAATGTTGATATAAATCAACAAAATATGTAACTTGGGAAACCCAAAATGGGAGAAAACCTAACTAGAAGGCGAGGCCTATGCTTTGGTTTCATTTCTTTAGTTATGAAAATGAAAATACAAAGAAAGGTGCACTCACTATGGAGTTTCCCTTAACACTATGGCCTGAATTATTGTTATAATATCTTATACCTCCTATATTATGCTCTCAAATCCCACTCGTAGAATCTCTGGTCAATTATGGAATAAGTATAATGTTAAAAGAATGGAACACCCTCTTCTCCTAGTGACCTAGTATTTAACATGGTTTGATAGCCTTTTAGGGTTAGGATTTTTCATACCTCAATCCTCAATTAGTGTTAGGTTTTTGGACCTTCTAGAATCTTCTTGAAATTTCACACATGACTATCCCTAGACATGTTCAATGAGGGTTGACATGGAATTTTCTCATTACCATGGTAGTCAATTTACAGGAGGCATAACTTAGACATACAAGATTTTATTGAGGTGATTTTCACACCATTGGAAAGCCTTTCTACTTTGTAGAACAATGTTGAGTAGCTAGGTTTGTCAACCCCATTGCAAAATACAAATTCTTCATATATTAATATAAAGGGTTCTTCTATATAGTACCCACATTGCTAGACAATTTTTTGATAGAAAAGGGCATTATCTATATCACTGAAAAAGACCCTCTACTGATGAATCAATACCTAGAAGAGTGATTGAAAGGATAAAAAACCATTCTTAGTTTAAAATGAATTAGAAATGAGGATTTTGAAGAGATTTCTACGCATGAATGATTGCATATACCTATCTACACATTGTTAAATTCTCAAATTAGGTTATGATTGATTATGGGTGGTTACTTTTCCTAAAGTCGAGAGATAAAAGGATTGTAATCGTGATTAAAAAAACTCATAATGGAAAAGGAATAAGAAATAAATTGGTGATGGATAAAGGTTATCCATTTAAGAGATACTTAGATAAATATATGATGAGTATTAGATATAATGTAAAGTAGATCCTAAAATTTAGAAAATTGAAAAGAGCAAAGTGAACACATAAGATATTGGACAATAAAGAATCCCCAAACAATGAAACCATGCAATAGAATAGAGGGAATCCATTGGGAAATAAGCATTTTGATGAAAATCAATTGAGTATATCAACATCTGATATGTCAAACAAATAATTGATGGGGGAGAGAAGTTTCATCAAAACAAGTTGTGGCTTATTTTCTGTATGAAAAAATATTTGTTTGTTATGGCATTCCACAAGAAATTGTGACAAACCAATGAATCTGATTCACTTCTCAACTTATTAAGTCCATTAATGAATAGTTTAGATTAAACACCAAATGTTGACTCCATATCATTCACGGGAGAATGAACAGATGAAGGTAAATAATAAAGTTTCATAATCCATCCTAACAAAGACAATCCAACAACATCATAAGGATTAGGCTGAAAATTTACCAGAGGCACTTTGGGCCTAATGAATCACCTGGAGGAACACTATAGGCTTGACCCTTTATGAGATTGTGTATGGGAAACAAGTGGTACTTCCAATTGAATTTGAGGTAAAAAATTTGAAGACTACACTTCAAGTCAAGATGGATTTCACGTAGGCACAACAACATCAACTGGATCAACTCAATGAGCTATTAATTTTCCATTGTTCTATCCTGGCACAAATACTTAGCTCAATTCTTTCTTCAATTAGAAATCACTTAAATAAATTTAATCTTCCAATGAAAAATAACAATTTTAGATAGAATGGTAAATCCAATCTACAATAGAAGACAACCAAGAGAAATAATAAGAGACACAAGATTTCGTCAAAGACTAGGGAAAAAACCCACAAGAGGGAAGACCCTTCCAAATTATTTTTCTATTAGATTGTCATCAAATGTTCAACATAGAGATACAATGTTCCAATTAATCAATAAAAGAGTCAAAGTAAATCCTTTGACTTATCCAACAATATACTAACCAATATCCAATAGATGAGCCCAAAATTCAATTATGGTCAAAGTCAACAACAATTAACAACAACAAATGATGCCCTAAGTAGTCAATGTTCAATAGTCAAATCAGCTCCAAATCAACCCAGTCAATAGTCAAAAAATTTGGCCTCCTATGCTGGTCAAACTTTAGTCAAAACAGTCCCAAAAAGACTTGGTCAAAGGACAGAGAAAGCTACAGTCAAACTTCAAATCTCCGTGGTCAAAGTTTAGTCAACAAACTTGTCAAAGATCCTAGAAAAATTTAGTTCCTTCACCAAGAAATTAGGCCTCCAAAAATCTGATTCTTCCAAGTCAAATAAAGTCAAAATTCCAATTCAAACTTGGTCAACAAATGCCAAAACAAATTCAACATAGGAAAACCAGAATTGGGCTTCTTTATACGTGTATGAACCAATCGCAAGAGGGGAGAGAAGATGTGCTAAATTGATGTGATATAAAAATGAGGTGACCTTGATGTGTATTTATACGCAACATTGAAGACCCAATAATGAATTTAGGTTGACCTATACTTTTGTAATCTTGTGGGTTTTTCATCAAAAATAATATTTGTCCTTGACCAAATTGAATTATTCCAAGGGCAAAGAGGGGCTTCTATAGATGAGGAGGGCTTTTCCAATGGAGGAAATTTATCCCTGAGCTGCCAAATTAACATGAACTTGATAAACTCTACTAGGATTCTCTTCAACATACAGTGATTATTCAACAATAATAGGAAAAGTGGCATGATGGATTCATCAAAGAGAATAAATTTAAAGAAGGAGATTGAGATCTTTTTTTCCATTCAAGATACAAAGTCTTCAAGGGTAAATTCTATACTTGTTGGCTTGTGCCATACAAAGTTCACACGATATCATAATGGCTCTATCAAATTACATAACATTGATATAATCGAACACCATTTATGGAAAATGGGCAGTGATTAAGTCTATACTGAAAGCCACAATTAAAGGAGAAATTTATCCAAGCTCTTGTGAAACAATTCGATATGCAGGTTGTAGATAAGGTGGCTTTGCCACTTGACTCCACAACCCTTGATCCTTCCTTGTTTGTGGAAAACAAAGGGGAAAAATATGGTAGTGAAAACCTGGTATTGGGCACTTACGGAACTTAGTGATATTGGAAAACTAGTATTTTGGCCAAACTCACTAAGGAAAATCTTTCCCATTGAGAAAACATTCTTGAAAGGAATGGTCAGGAAAACTTATGCTAGAAAACCAGATAATCAGTTGGTAGAGTTTGAAAAAAAGAGAGAGAGAAAAGAAGAATAAAAATATATACATATACAATAAAGTTTTTACTAAGTTATTGATACCTTTTTTGACATCTTCGTCAAACAACTAATGATAATATGTAGGTTGTTTTTAGGATGGATGCAAAATCACACATATATTATGCACAAGATACATTAATCAAGCATGGTGATGTTGCTTTTCTTCTTAAGACTCAGGTGCTTTCTCTCACATTACCTTGATTTTTTTTCTTTTTGCATGGATTGTAAAGAAGTTTAATGAGTAAAAAATATATACCTAAGCTTTTCCTATCATTCTTTTTCTTTAAATCGCCCCCTTCCTATTTGACATCTTCCCATTATGCTTTCTAAAATAGACCATTTTTCATTTAATATTTAAAATTTCTTTGGGGAATTCATTTATTTTAAAGGGGAGGGGACTATCGCTAAAAAATCTATATTTTTCTACCTCTACCACCACTCTCTTCACATAATCCCTAAAATACCCTAACCAAGGATTGAAATTTATGTTAAAAGGGGAGGGAGATTTAATTTAATCCCTAACAAAAAGTTATGTATTGACCACATACTCCATCCTACAACTTATATATTTCATCTCATAAGTTTGTGTTTATATATAAATGTATAGGGTGATGTGTTTATTTTCCATATGGGATAATACATTCGATTGTAGGATGGTATACAAAAGGGTGTTAATATGTTTTAAATAATGCATGGTGTGACCCTAAATTTTAATCCACCCCCACTCCCAAATCAAATGCAACTCATAATCCTCAACCAACTCGACATGCCAAGTTTTCACCACCGTGTACATGGTGACAAGTCAAGTCGGGTCATGTGGGGTGCACTTCACCTGTTGATGATTGAATTAGCACCTAATTGGTAGCAATATGGTGTATGATTGTGTCGCCAATGGGAAATAATGGTAAAATTATTCTACATTACAAAAAAAAAACATTTTTCATCATGTGACAAATCATTTGGCAGGTCAAGGCATGCCCCATTATTCTAAATTGATCACTCCCACACTAGCCAATAACTGCACTCATATAGGTTGAGGTTGTGTTTGTAGAGGTAGTCGAAGACCATGGGAGGAGAAATCAATAGGGTTGAACCACCAAATAGGAGGAATGTATAGATGAAATTAGAGGTATGTAAGGTCTTTGTTAAGGTTGGATGGGCCAAGTTTCTTACCTGCTTTCAAGGGAATGATACAACCATTGCATTAGATTTCATGCAAAATTTTACCAGGACTCAGGCTCTAGTGCAACAACTCGCGATAATGGTAAACAAGGAAATTATCGCAGTTGTTACTAAGTTTTCATGGGAAGGAGAGGCTTGGTCTAATAATTTCAAATTTTCCAGCGAATATTGATGCCCTTTCTTGTAGGAACCATTTCCATTAACATACCTAAGGAAGGGTGTCAGTTGTGAGGCCCTCCTTCCTCTATGGTAGGAGGTGGTTTTTATGGTATAGGAATTTGTGACCTGTGAAGGTCAATACATTATGGTGTACCACTATGATATTAGGATCCTCATGCACCTAATAGGGCACACACCTTTGAATATTCCATATTATTTGTTGAAAGGCTTAACCAAGATGGAATAATTGGTCTAATGGAAAAATAACCCTGAAGTCAACTTATATCACAAACGGTTAATCAAAATGTTAATTGATGTGGAATTACACCACTAGGGCATACCTTGGGACACTTTTATTTGAGGGATTTATAGCAAACCCTAGGAAATTGTTTTACCATGTAAGAAATAAATAAATACATAGGCTCCTCCCGCATCAAGACGTCGATACCCAACCAATATCTCAACAATTTTGCATTCCCAAAGGGGTAAGGAGCCAACACATAACTCCAAAACCTTATATTCTATTGAAGGACTAAGTACCATGCCACCAGATGGGTCAGATTACAACATACCAAAGGTCACGACAGAGGGTCATGAAGGCTCTATGAGTGATGAAGCTCTTAAGCCAATGACTCCACCACATACAAAGGATATTTTGTGGAATGTTGTAGAATAATTACCACCAATTTTCACAATCAAGACCAATGAAGTCAAGCTGAGGAAAGTCAAGAAAAGTAGAGGTAAGGTTCTACTTATGAGAATTTTTCAATTTGTAGCCCTAGTTACTAGACCCTTTTGAAGAAAAAGAAGAAGTGAATTCTATAGAAAGAAATCTAATGCTAAATTGCATCAAAAGAAACCAAAACTTAATAATATTAATACCCTACTTGACACTATTGATCATGAATAAAACCATGAATCTAGGGCTAAAACATTTTCATAGGGATGCACAAAGGAGGCTCAACAACTTATTAATATTATTCTAGTTGATATCCTCATGAATACCTATTCATTCCTCCAATTGAAACCATATTTACCTAAATGGTAGACTAAAGATGACTTTATTTATTTAGGAATTATCAATAAGGAGATCCACCACTAGGTTATTGAGCGAATGAGGCAAAGATGGTTTTATGTACATGGCTTAGTAAGATAAATGGAAAAGTTAGATCACAAAGTGGAATGATTTAATGTCACCTCCCACCTCTTTGGACTTTCCCCAAGCCTAGTGGGAGGTGTTACTTTTAATTAACCTAACCTCTATAATTACCTCATGGGAATGGGGTTAAAAAATTCCTCCTTTCCCAAAGTTATTGGAATTACCTTTAGACAATACCATCACATTCATCTCATCAAGAGATTTATGGTGATATAAATTTTTCCTCAATCCGATATTTAGATAATTAGTGATGCCCATATGAAGTCTATGTCTAAATCTTGTGCCACAACAATAAGAAACTACCACGTGTCACTTGCATGGCACATCCACCTCACACGTGGTGTCATGTGACATCCACCCTATCACATTGCCACCGTGCCTTCATGCCTCAATGGCACACCCTCTAAGACTTCTATGGCATGACATAATATTTTATATCAGGTGAGGGGGTTATTTCCCATCATGCACCCTCCATCATTCTGGCCATACTCTACCAGTTCACATAGCGCAATGGACATTTACTCGTGAAGTGACAAGGATAATTATTTTATGCAAATTTTGTTAGTCTACATGCCGCCATCAAGATGTACCACCATCCTCTCTGAGGATGTTCTCTTTGCCATGACATGGCTCTTAACCATGTCAACCTCCCCCTTCCATGCCACGCAATGCCCCCATCCTAAATGGTGCTACCAAACACCTCTATGTGTCCACGTTGTCACCCTTTTAATCTTGATGTCATCACACTACCATGTCATGTACCCATGTGATAACCACATAGCCTTCCTAGCGTATGTGTCTTCTAATAGCTCAACCTGGTAGAAGGGCCCACTAGCTCTTGGGCTTCGTGCAAACCCAAAAATTCCCATTATACAATTTCGGCCACTATTGACCATTTTCAGTTAATTCCTATTCTCTTGTTTTCCTAGCATGCTTCCTTTCATCACCCTAGACAAAAAATTCTTGATTTACCCAATGAGAAAACTTCCCATCATGCCTCATGCTTTCCAGAAATAATACTATCTGCCACACTCGGTGGACCCTTTCATCGCAATAGTGTGATGAATATTTTGATGGCGAGTGATGGAAAATTCCTTGCCCCCTGAATTTTTTCTACTGCGCCTCCTTTACTACTGTCACTTGGCCATTCTGGCATGGCGTAAGGTAAATATTTCATGACATTAGACAATGAAATTTCTCATCTCGCACTCTAGTATGAATCTGCATCCTTATCTATTTTATGATTTCTCCTTCTCTCTCAATCGATATTAAGTCTATTTACTGATACATATAATTTCAAACTTTCAGAGACCATTTTCAAGCTCCCTTGAGGACCATTTCTGCTCAAAACATTCCCAACCTAGGGAAGCTTATAGTCATGCCCTTTGATCAGGCACTTAGACAAGCCAATAGTGGCTAATGTCACCTTGCTTACCAGGCACAACAACAACAAACCACATCCCACCATGATTTCATCCAAAAATCATCAAAGCCAATGATAAAAACATACAACGCAGCAGAAAAGAAATCAAGGAATTCAAAATAGTCAATATTCATGACCATATCAACCCATAAATTAACCATAGTATATCTCTCTAATTCCAATCAAGCATGCGTACAAGACTACACAATTAACCCTGTACTTAGGAACACATCAATAACTACATGAATATGCAAATCCCTTAAACCAATGAGAACAAACACATTCATCTCATAATTAACAACCAAGAATAACAGCAATCCCATACAAATAGTGTTAATTCACATTGTTATAATTCATAACAACATCATTACCATTCACTATATACCATATCCATGTATAAGTGAACATACATAATACTAATCTGAAAATCTTAATGACTAGAAAATAAGGGAGGGCCTTCCACTCTCCACCCATCCATAGGACAATTGGGTTGTAGCATTTCTTGCAGCTAACCACCCCTAATATGGGCTCAGATACCAAGGAGATATTCTCAAGGGAATTCAACTAATGCCAATTATTTAACCACACATGAATCCAAAGACTACCCCACCTCCATCTTCTTAGTTCAGGACTGTGTCCTCCAGTGTCTCCACCTATTCGCCCAAGAATCCAGAGTACTGACATTCAACTGCTAATTCGATAGTCATCCAAAAATAAACAAAGTCTATCCTCGCAAACCTGTGATCCAGAGCACACAAATCTTCCACCTTTTCAACCTGGTAGGACTCCATAATACTTTGCATCTCCACCGGTTCCTTCCTTTGTCCATGTTTCCTCGCATGCCTTTGCTCTAGTTCCAATGTTCTCCCAACATTCTCCTTTTCTCCTGTAGATTTGTTGTTCAAACCTTGTATGCCTAGCCCGACATACAAGCACCACAAACCATCTGGTTTGTTATTTCCTACTCCAGGTAGCCCATGATTATTCCCCAGTGCATCATTGCTCTTTTCCATATTTTGCAGTTCTCTCTCCGTGTTTTTGTGTGTTCCTCCCCAATCATCATCCTTCCAAAGATCCCTCATTCCTTCTTCATCGACTCTTTTCTCCCACTTACCCCCTCGCGCAACCCTTATGTGTTGACCACACAACACATCCCACAAGGTATGAAAGAGGGGGTATGAGCTTTTAATCCACTCAAGAAGCCCATACTCCACCTCCCTACCTGTCATGCAGGCCATTAAAACTCAGTTAGGATCTGGTGGCCATTAATGCACAACCTTGACTTGCTAACTTCCCAAGCAACTCCTCCTCAAAACTTTGAATCCCTATCCACTCATCTCAACCAATCATTTTGTTTACATTTCCACAATTAATTATATGAATTATAATCCATAATGATGATTACAAGAGGGATTACAAAAAAGAGTTGTTATAGACCCCACCACCTTAGAGGAACATCATCCTTTGTGTTTTATACCCGAACACCATTTCAACCATTCACTATACCAAGCAATTTGTTTTACTATGATCTTTATATACACATCTCTTTACATTCATATATATTCATATTTACATTTGCTTAACTAGCAAGCAAAAATATGTATGACACCCTCATTTTCTCAACCATCACCCATGTGGCCTCATCTAGTCAAAAGTGCCTCCACTACACCTTGACTTGCTCGATTACTTGATTCCAGAATGCGGTACACCTCTGATCTAGAATGCACAGTGGCTCCAACTATAATTTCCCCCCGAATTCCACATGTATCACAAACCAATCAACAACATGATTAGCATCATGTACATACCTTTTAAGTAAAGAGGTATGGAAAACATTACGATTCTTTGCTATGGGTGGTAAGGCCAATCTGTAGGTCACTGACCCCACTTTTTCTAAAATATAAAATAGCTCACAAAACCATGGTGCCAACTTGGCATAAGACCCACTCCTTAAAGAAATTTTCCTTGGTCTAATGCAAAGATACACATGATCTCCCACTTATAATTCCTTGTGAATCCTATGTTGATCTTCATATCTCTTCTACCTACCTTGAGCTATCTTTAATTATTTCCTACTACATCTCCTTCAACATATCAATCGTAGTATTCACCTTGTTCACTTGATCATTATAGCTAATATTAGTGTTATATTTCCTACCATAGAGAACCTCAAATGGACTCATCTTTAATGACTGTTGGTACCCATTGTTATAGGAAAACTCTACGAAAGGTAGAAGCTCTTCCCACCTCCATAGCTAATGGATGATGTATATTCTCAGCATGTCTTCCTACACTCTATTTATCCTTTCTTTCTATCCATTTGTTTGAGGATTATACACTATGTTGAAGACCAACTCTATCCAAAAACCAATGAAAAATGCCTTCCAAAACTTAGAGGTGAGCTTAAAATCCCTATCAAAGATTATCTTCTTCAGTACACTATGCAATCTCACTCTTTCCTTTATAAAAATCTAGGCAATGTCACTAGCCTTATTGGTGGATTTAACAATTATGAGCTACCTTGCTCAGCTTATCTACCACCACCATTATGGCATCATGCATTGCTTAGCTATCCTTGGAAACCTCGTAATGAAGTCCATGAAATGACTTCCCACTTCCGTTCTAGAATGGGGATTGATTGTAGCAATCCCACTAGGTGTTTACATTCCTCCTTTACTTGTTGGCACTCCAAGCATTTGGCAATGTACTCAGCCACATCCCTTTTTATGCCTAGCTAATGATATGTCATTTTCATATTTGTTTATCATTTTTTGATAACCAAGATTACAAGAATATGGTATTTTATGGAATTCATCGAAGATGAGCTTCTTCATGTCACCCATACAAGGTATATACAAATTTCCTTTGAACTTTAGCAGTCCATCCTCCATGAGGGATTATTTCTTGCTCAATGCCCCTTTTGGATCTTGTTTAATCATTCTTTCACTTGCTAATAGCGCTCAAGTTGTTTTTATTCCTCCTTAATATTTTCTTGAATGTTAATTTCACACAAACTTATAGTTGCTACTTGAGCTACCTTTAGCCCTCTATTACGTGCATCAACTACCTTGTTTTCCTTTCCCTTGATGTATTTGATTTCAAAATCAAATTCACTAATAAAATCTAACCATCTTGCCTACCTAGAATTCATCTTGGACTAATCAAACAAGTACCTCAACCCTCCATGATCTGTCATCAATATAAATTTCCTCCCAACAAGATAATGCCTCCACATATTCAATGCATGGACTATTGTTGCCATTTCCAGATCATGAGTGACATAGTTTTGCTCACGCTCTGCGATATTCCTCAACTTAATGATTTTATTGTAATTTAATGTGTATAAGCTTAAATTTATTGTTTTATTTTAAAATATAGATAGAAATTTAAATTATCATTAACTTTGCTGATAATAATTGTCATAAATTTGTTGTTGTAAATTTGTAATTATGTTTTTATATTATGAATAAAGATAAACCAGGCAATTAATAGTTGAAGTACAAATGGTTGAAAGAGGAAAAAAGTTGCAGTTTAATTATAAAAAATTATCATCCATCAACAAGTCCTAGGAATCTAATCTAGGTGATTAGATTTAATTCTGGAACTATTATATTGGCCAATTAAATGTTTCCTAGAAGACATGGAGTTTCTTCAGAAGTGGGAAACAATAGCTCATTAATGGGCAGTTAAATACCTTCCACCTATTGGTGAGGTGGCGATAGTTAATAGCCACCCAAAGAGTGGTAGATGGATAATATCTTTGTAACTTCTAACTTTTGTCTCAAATTTCAAAGAGAATTGAATGAGAGAGACTTCAGAGAAGCAGAAAATAAGAGATAGAGAAAATAAATTGTAGGCCTAGTTGCTTAGGGGGACCAGCAGAGGCTAAGTCAAGGTTGGGAGGAGCCAAATACTTGACTCTTAATTTCCTAGAAGATTTCTTCAAGTTGATATCTCTAACTTTATTAATTTTTTCAATGTTGATAATATTGTCGATATATCACCGATTTCATAAATATCGTGATATTTTTGGCAAAAAGAGATATCATCGAGGAAATATCATGATATTTTCCACTTTGAAAATATTACAATATTTTTGAAATATCGGCGATATCTCGACAAAATATCGAGCAGTGATGAAATTTATCACTAGGCAAGCTAGGTAGTGGGTAAAAAACTAAATTATTGAGTTTTATTTGCTTATTTTGCTTTCATATTCTTGGAGAAGGAAGGAGAAGAGATTTGTGGTGGTTTTCAAGGAGGGATTGAGGATCAAACAACCATTATCATCACCAACCAAAAACAAATTGTGGATCAAAGGTTCAGGATCAGTGAAACAAACTTCATTTCTTCCATTAATAGGTATGTTCTTAAAATCCCTTAAGCTTGCTTGCCTCTTTTCCTACCAACATTTTGTTTCTTTTTTTCTTTCCATTTGCTATGATTTTATTCCCATTAGCTAATGCAAGGGTTTTCTCCATATTTCAACAACAAGCTTCATTTTTTTAACTTTCTCATTGATATGAAAATGGGGCACTAAAGGCTTCTTGTGAGCTTACAAGAACCTCTCCCACTTCCAAAGCTTAAATATTCCAAAGATTTATTGATTAACCAATGTGGAATTATAATGTGCTTGAACATAGGTGTATGCTTATATTTGTTTTAAAACCGTTTATGGGCTGTAACATTATTTGCTTAAATTGATATAAAACATATAATAGTGAAACAATGCACCAAGTAACAAACACATAATACAACAATATAATATGGAGTTCACCCAAAACTCTTGGGCTACGTCTCCTTGCGCTTTAGTCAACTCGACTAGGCTCTCTGGGATTATGGCAAAGTCCTTTTACAAGCTCCACGCTCAACTCCACTACATTACACAGAAACAATGGGCTTAGAACACCATTTCATCCCTGGCTTTGAAGCTCTCAGGGTTTCTTGCTCTAGCTCTCAGCTCTAGCACTGCA